>ERZ791744.363-NODE-363-length-48679-cov-7.620949_pt1 | contig 48679 bp, 38 predicted proteins | sample MGYA00510039_ERZ791744 | MGnify/ENA primary metagenome ERZ791744 (study PRJEB30046, sample SAMN00791969) | human gut metagenome | study: EMG produced TPA metagenomics assembly of the A metagenome-wide association study of gut microbiota in type 2... | reverse complement strand
CTGAAAATATAAGAGTAAGCGAAGTATCCGATATATTGCGCAAGCAGCTCGAAGGGATTAATGCCAATGTGCAGCTTGACGAAATCGGTACGGTGCTTCAGGTGAGCGACGGTGTAGTCCGTATCTATGGACTGCGGAACGCCGAAGCGAATGAATTGCTGGAGTTCGACAATGGTATCAAAGCAATCGTGATGAACCTCGAAGAGGACAACGTGGGTGCTGTACTACTGGGTCCGACGGACAGAATCAAAGAAGGGTTTATTGTGAAACGTACGAAACGCATCGCCTCCATTCGTGTAGGCGAGGGGATGTTGGGACGTGTCATCGACCCGTTGGGTGAACCGCTCGACGGCAAAGGGCTGGTTGGCGGTGAACTTTATGATATGCCGTTGGAACGGAAAGCTCCGGGAGTAATTTACCGTCAGCCTGTCAATCAGCCATTACAGACCGGATTGAAGGCAGTTGATGCCATGATTCCTATCGGGCGTGGTCAACGTGAGTTGATTATCGGTGACCGTCAGACGGGAAAGACGGCTATTGCGATTGATGCGATCATCAATCAGCGTAGCAATTTTCTGGCAGGCGACCCTGTATACTGCATCTATGTGGCAATCGGGCAGAAAGGTTCTACAGTCGCTTCTATCGTAAATACACTTCGTGAGAATGGAGCGTTGGACTATACGATTGTAGTAGCCGCTACAGCCGGCGACCCGGCCGCGCTACAATACTATGCGCCATTTGCGGGTGCAGCCATCGGTGAGTATTTCCGTGATACCGGCCGTCATGCGCTGGTTGTGTATGATGACCTTTCCAAGCAGGCGGTAGCTTATCGTGAGGTATCTCTGATTCTCCGCCGTCCGTCGGGACGTGAAGCGTATCCGGGTGACATCTTCTATCTGCATTCCCGTTTGTTGGAACGTGCGGCGAAGATTATCAGTCAGGAAGAAGTGGCGCGCGAAATGAATGACCTGCCGGACAGCTTGAAGGATATAGTCAAAGGAGGAGGTTCCCTTACCGCATTGCCTATTATCGAGACACAGGCAGGAGACGTTTCGGCCTATATCCCGACGAATGTGATTTCCATCACTGACGGACAGATCTTCCTCGAAACCGATCTCTTTAATCAGGGTGTCCGTCCGGCTATCAATGTGGGTATCTCCGTATCCCGTGTAGGTGGTAACGCACAGATTAAGGCCATGAAGAAGGTAGCCGGAACATTGAAGATTGACCAAGCCCAATATCGTGAGCTGGAAGCTTTCTCTAAGTTCAGCAGTGATATGGATCCGATTACCGCCTTGACGATCGATAAGGGACGTAAGAACGCCCAACTTTTGATTCAACCTCAATACAGCCCAATGCCCGTAGAACAGCAGATTGCTATTCTCTATTGCGGTACGCACGGACTTCTTCATGATGTCCCATTGGATAAGGTACAGGACTTTGAACGTAGCTTCATCGAATCTTTGCAACTGAATCACCAGCAGGATGTGTTGGATGTCTTAAAGACAGGCGTTATCGATGATAGTGTAACCAATGCCATCGAGGAAACCGCCGCTATGGTTGCCAAACAATACTTATAGAAATATAGGAATAAAGAATGAAGAATTCTTATTATTAACTATTTGACTATACTGCATAGTAAATTCTTCATTCTTAATTTTTCATTCTTAATTTAAAAAGTTATGGCTTCACTGAAAGAAGTAAAAACCAGAATAAATTCGGTAAAGAGTACCCGAAAGATCACTTCAGCAATGAAGATGGTGGCTTCTGCCAAATTACATAAGGCACAAGGAGCCATTGAGAATATGTTGCCTTATCAGAAGAAGTTGAACAAGATTCTGACTAACTTTCTGAGTGCGGACCTTCCTATCGAATCTCCCTACGTGAAGGAGCGCGAAGTGAAGCGTGTGGCAATTGTCGCCTTCTCTTCGAATACGTCTCTCTGTGGTGCTTTCAATGCCAATGTGATAAAAATGTTATTGCAAACGGTAGGTGAATATCGCACTCTCGGACAAGACAATATCTTGATATTTCCAATAGGCAAGAAAGTAGATGAAGCTGTAAAACGCATGGGATTCCAACCTCAGGAAACTTCGCCCACCTTATCTGACAAACCGACTTATCAGGAAGCCGCCGACTTGGCTCATCGTCTGATGGGGATGTTTGTATCCGGTGAAATAGACCGTGTGGAAATTATCTATCATCATTTTAAGTCTATGGGTACACAAATCCTCCTTCGTGAAACGTATCTTCCCATCGATCTGACACATATCATAGATGAAGAAGAACAAAACAAGGAGCAGATGAATGAGGAGCAAAAGGACAAAGGGGAGGCGGAAATACGTGAAGTCGCCAACGACTACATCATCGAACCCAACGCCGAAGAACTGATTGCCAATCTAATCCCCACTGTATTAAGCCAGAAACTATTTACAGCAGCCGTTGACTCGAACACATCGGAACACGCTGCTCGTACGTTAGCTATGCAGGTAGCTACGGATAATGCGAACGAGCTGATTCAGGATTTGACGAAGCAATATAACAAGAGTCGCCAGCAGGCTATTACAAATGAGCTGTTGGATATTGTGGGGGGCTCTATGAAATAATACTCTTATTCTTTCTTTTGCCTTGAAGCAAAAGAAAGAACCAAAGAAAAATTCAAGGCTTACTTTTTTCTCCTACTCGCTTCCTTCACTCCGCTAAAGGGCAGAAACTCGCTTCGCTCAAACAGTCTGCCCTTCTTAACGCTTCGTTACGGGCACTCGCTTAACGGAGAAAAAAGTAGGCCGGAGAAACCATTCGGCATATAGTCCATTCGGCGTATAGTCCTTTCGGCATATAGTCCTTTCGGTATGTAATCCATTCAGTATTACAGTTCAGTATATAATTCATTTAATAACAGCCCATTCAGTGTGTACACCACTCAACATATAACCCATTTCGCATATTCCATTCGTTCTGTGAATCTTTATAGCGTGTTTCTGTCTTGTGGTCAGTACAGCGGATGGACCGCACGCCGAAAGAGCTACATACCGAATGAACCATATACCGAAAGGACTACACGCCGAATGGACTATATGCCGAATGGTTTCTCCGGCCTCGTTTTTCTGGCGTTAAGCGCAGGTGTTTTCTTCGGCGTTAAGAAGGGCAGACTGTTTGAGCGAAGCGAGTTTCTGCCCTTTAGCCGGAGAGAACACCGGAGTAGCCAGAAAAGCGCAGCCTTGATTCTTTCTTTTTGGTTCTTTTTCTTTCGTATCAAGACGAAAGAAAAAGAATAATAGTTACCTTTGTTGAAAATTTGAATCCCATGGAAAATAATCCCGAACTGCAACTAGCGTGGCAGTTCATTGAAAATACAGGCACACATTTATTTCTTACCGGAAAGGCCGGAACCGGAAAAACTACATTTCTGAGAAGATTGAAGGAACAGAGTCCTAAACGTATGGTTATCTTGGCGCCGACAGGTATTGCCGCTATCAATGCGGGAGGAGTTACCATTCATTCTTTTTTCCAGTTATCTTTTGCACCTTTTGTTCCGGAGACCACGTTCAACTCTTCCCAGACACACTATCGTTTCAGTAAAGAAAAGCGGAATATCATTCGTAGCATGGACTTGCTGGTCATAGATGAGATCAGTATGGTACGTGCCGATTTGTTGGATGCGATAGATTCGGCTCTGCGGAGATACCGGGATAGGGAAAAGCCTTTCGGTGGAGTCCAATTGCTGATGATTGGAGATTTGCAGCAGTTAGCCCCTGTGGTGAAAGAGAATGAATGGGAAATGTTGAAGAACTATTATGAAACCCCTTACTTCTTTGCCAGTCGTGCTTTGCGTGAGACGGTATATATGACAATTGAACTGAAAACAGTCTATCGTCAGAGTGATACCTTTTTTCTTTCCTTGTTGAATAAGATACGTGAGAATCAGGCAGACGATGAAGTATTGAATGAGTTGAACCGTCGGTATCAGCCGGGCTTTCGTCCTCGCAAGGAAGAAGGCTACATCCGTCTGACAACGCATAATTATCAGGCACAGAAGGTGAACGATAATGAATTGGCTTCTCTGCCCGGGCAGACTTATAGTTTTCGTGCAGAGATAGACGGAACTTTTCCGGAATATTTATATCCGGCAGACGAAGTTCTCACCATAAAAGCGGGGGCACAGATTATGTTCCTTAAAAATGACCCCTCGTCGGAAAAGCGTTATTACAATGGCATGATTGGAGAAGTGGCAGCCGTTAATGATGCGGGGATGATTGTGCGGGGAAAAGATAATGGAGATGAATTTCAGTTATTGCCGGAAGAGTGGGGCAATTATAAATATGTGCTGAATGAAGAAACGAAAGAAATCACAGAAGAGATAGAAGGAACCTTCCGTCAGTATCCTATCCGGTTAGCTTGGGCTATTACGATACATAAGAGTCAGGGACTGACGTTTGAGCGTGCCATTATTGATGCGCGCAATTCCTTTGCGCATGGGCAGACCTACGTAGCCTTAAGCCGTTGCAAAACTTTGGAAGGCATGGTGCTGGAATCCCCTCTGCGTAGAGAAGCTATCATCAGTGATAGTACAGTAGATAACTTCACCAAAGAAGTAGAAAGAAACAAACCGGGCAACCGGCAGTTACACGATATGCAGAAGGCCTATTTCTTTGATTTACTGAGTGATTTATTCAACTTCTATTCGCTCGACCAAGCTTATAAGCGACTGCTTCGCCTGATAGATGAAGACCTCTATAAACTTTATCCGAAACAACTTGCCGAGTATAAAGAATTGGCTCCTCACATCAAAGAAAAGATAGTGGAAGTGTCCCAACGTTTCCGTAATCAATATACCCGATTGATAAATGGGAGCGATGATTATGCGGCGGACCAGGGATTGCAGGAGCGGGTTCGTTCCGGTGCAGGATACTTTCGTAAGGAACTCGAACCTGTACGCGCGTTGTTTGAAAAGACGAATATGCCCCTCGATAATAAAGAACTTAGGAAACAGTTGAATGAACGCCTGCAAGCGTTGGACGATGCGTTGTGGATTAAGGAATCTTTATTGGAAGCGATGATGGGGCAACCCTTTACTGTTACGGGATATTTGAAGTTAAAAGCTAAAGTGACGTTAAGCCTTGAAGACGATTCTTCTTCCGGTTCTTCACCCAAAGCTCCGAAAGAGAAGAGAGAACGGAAAGGACGTAAAGAACGTACACGTAGTTCTTCGAAAGCAAAGGTTGAGGTTCCTACAGATATTCTGTACCCGGAGCTTTATCGTTCTTTGTCCGAATGGAGAGCGGCAAAAGCACGCGAAGTAAGTCTCCCGGCTTATATCATAATGCAGCAGAAAGCCCTGATGGGGATTGTAAACTTGTTGCCCGATACTCCGGAAGCTTTGGAGGCCATACCCTATTTCGGTGCGAAGGGAGTACAGAAATACGGGCTTGAAATTTTGGGGATTATTCGCAAGTTTGTGAAAGAAAACAAGGTAGAGCGCCGATAGCTCAAGTATAAAAATCCTGTATGAATAAAAAATAAACTGCCTATTGTTGATTTGCATCGGATGACAATAGACAGTTTATATTTGAGAGGGTGATTTTAATTATTTCATTAACCAATGTTTCTTTAGCCACTCGCGAACAGGTATATCATAAAGTTTAAGACTAGCGTACGCTAAACCTATGGAGAGGATGAAGGTAGAAACACTAAGGCAAATAACTGTGCCTAGAGGAGCATCTGGATGGCTGTTTGCCCAAGCTATCTGCATATAGACCAGTGGAAAGTGCGTAATATAGAGCGGATATGAAATTTCTCCGAGAAAAGTACAGATAGCTACAGATCTTTTCCCTTTTATATCACTTCCTGCTCCTATGGCTACAATCAATGGACAAATGGCAAGAATGCAGAATGCCTCGTAAGCTCCATTCATCCACATATTTTCCTGGCCGCCAAGACGGGGCATAGCCAACATTACAATAATAAGTATCGAACACCACCAGAATCCTCTTTTAATTTTGATAAGTTTGTTGATTCGGGACAATAATAGTCCCATGAAGAATGGGTAAAGTAACCGACTGATACCTATATATATTTGTGCGGGAGTAATACTCCATCCTCCTATGACTGTGTAGGCTGCATTTCTATTGGCAGAGAATATATTGAATACATCCAAATTCATTGTCAGGTCGATTGTCAGGAATCCGGTTACTATCACAAAGATAGTCAGGAGTGTTTTGGAAAAATGCCGGATGAACAGTGCATAGAGAATATTTGCGATATATTCCAATGTTAACGACCACGTAGGGCCATTCAATGGGTTTGTTTCTTCCCATCCCCGTATATCCCATGATGTAACTGCCGGAATCATGGTGCAACTCAAAAGAAATAGCAGAAGCAATTTCCACCAAGGTGTTTCACTTATAAACGGGAATGCGGAACAATCACCGAAATAGAATAATAAAGCTCCGATTAATGTACCCATTATTACCATTGGATGAAGGCGTACGAGCCGGCGTTTGAAGAAGTCTTTTAACGTCATTCTGGTCCATCGGTCATCATAAGCATAACCGATAACAAACCCGGAGAGAACAAAAAAGAAATCGACAGCTAGATAACCGTGATTCAATATCTGATGTAAAGGGTCGTGAGAGTAAGTCTCGAAAAGATGATAAGCCACTACCATCATTGAAGCTACACCCCGCAATCCGTCTAAAATTTCATATCGCGGTTTGGAGGCCAGATAATCATTGTGTTGCATAAAGAATAAAAATTTTTTTTTGTGGTGGTATTACATATTTTATATTAAAGACGGGGCAAAATTACGCTGTAATATGATATAACATTTGCCTTATTGTTTATTAGAATTGTCTTATATTTGCATTTTAGATATAAAAAGAATAATAACGCCTTGTTTTTTTTAATATAGTTCAAATGTCACAGACTGAAAACCATTCATACACTTTTGATTGTGTCCATCTTGCGCCCGACGAACAGATCGGTTCGCATCAACATTCTACTTGGGAATTATCTTATGTGATAACCGGTGCCGGAATGCGGATAATAGGAGATATGACAGAATCTTTTAGCAGTGGGGAAGTCGTACTTGTACCACCGGGAATATCACATTGCTGGTATTTTGATAACAAAGTTACGGATACCGAAGGTAAAATAGAAAATATTACTTTACTCTTAGATAACACGTTTCTGAATAATTGTGCTGCTTTGGGTAGTGAATTGAGTGAATATGCGGATCGTTTTAAGAAAAATACGAGTGCAGTCAAGTTTACGAAAGAGAAATCCGGGGCGATTATTGGCATATTGAAGAAGATGTGTGGAGAAAATGCTGCAGAGCGTATCGCATCCATTATAAAACTTATTATTTTGATTGGGGAAAGCGGGGGAATGAAGGTTGTCGGTAAATCACAAAAAACTGATAAGGAGAAAGAACGGATGAAACAGATTCAAACATATGTTGTATGTAATGCAAAACGGAATATAACCCTTGATGATGTGGCGCGGCATATAGGAATGAATCGGACATCCTTTTGTATTTTCTTCAAGAGAACAACAGGGCAGACCTTTGTCACATATCTGAATGAACATCGGATAAGACTGGCATGCCAACTTCTAAGACAGAAAAAAATGTCTGTTTCTGAAATCTGCTATGCTGTAGGATTTAATGATGTGCCTTATTTTAATCGTGTATTTAAACGCTGTAATGGGGTTACTCCGAGAAAATATAAATAATGGTAAGTATTATATGAAACGTACAGACATAAAAAAAGGAGCAACGCCTTGCTCCAACCTTTGTTAACCTTAAATCTAATACTATGAAAAACACATTGCAAAGGTACGGACTTTTGTGATATCTGCAAATAATCCAAGAAAAAAAGTATGTTTAATAACATAGATTAAGATTTTGATACTCCAATACCCCTTTTATTAAACACTTTTTTAGTTGGAGATTCTAATATCATCGGGCGAATATCCGGTAATTAGTAGGGGATATTGCGCCCCTGTTGCACTTCAATTCGTATTCCGAAATTACCATTGGCTGATTTTAGTTCGAATGCTCCCCGAAAATTATTCTTTTCCCAAGGCATAGCGCTTCGATTGGGAACCCTCCATCCGTCTTTATCATAATCTCCGTATGTATTGATTTGCATTCCGTTTTTCAGTTTGAAAGATCCCATCTGCATAAACTGCGGTGAAGAGGAAAATCCCCAATTGTATCCGTATCCGAAGCCGGAATATGAAGGCGAGAAGGTGTCTGTGAATCCTTGAGAATAGATAGCATCCGTATTCATGCGGAATAGCTGATTGTAGTCCTTGGTTACATTCGGTATACTCAGATCTATTTTGGGAAGTTGGGGGGCAGTGATATTCATTATCCCCATATCCAGCAAGAAACCACCGAACTCTTTTATATTAGCTGACGGGGCACGGCGGATACTGTCGGAAGGTATTTCCGATTGTGCGGATGCGACCCCGACAGATAATATCAGCGAAAGAAATAGAATCAGTTTTTTCATCTTTGTACAGGTTAATTCATCACAAAGATAGAAAATTTCAGTCTGACTATCTATGAAACAAGCGCAGATTAACGCAGATTTACGCAAAGATTAAATATTATCTGCGATAATTTGCGTTCATCTGTGTTCATCTGCGCTCTAGGAGTTATCTATTTACGACTGCCATACTTTGGCATACTCGTCCAGCACCCGTTTGATACTTTTCCCGATTTTCACATAATCGGCCTCATTCAGATTGGCAAGCGATACACGGACACTCCATTTGGGGCCGGCAAAGCCACCGCCATTCAGCAGTACGAGTGAAGTCTCATTGGCGAGACGGAACACCACATCCAGCGGATTATATGTCTTTTGCAGATAAGCGACGAAATCATCCCCATAAAATTTCTTCGCCCACACCAGCATATCGATTTCCGAATAATAACCGGCGCGCAGCGGATCCTCCACCAGTGTAAATCCGGTATTGTCCCATAATGCGTGCAAACGGCGATGGATGATATCCTGCATCTTGATCTTGTAGCGGTCCTCTTTATCCAGAAGAGCGAAAAGAGAGAACAAGCTCATCTGCATTTGCTGAGGGAGAGAGAGACCTGCCGTATGATTCAAAGCGATCTGGCGGCTGTCAGCTACCATACGGTCGATAAACTTCATCTTCTCCGGATGTAGGTCAAGGCTCGAATAACGTTTGTTCAATATTTCTTTCTGCTCCTCCGACAGGCGGGCAATCATTTTGTCGTAGATATTGTCTTCGTGTAAGGCGATCACTGCATTTCTCCATCCCGTAGCTCCGAAATATTTGGAGAAAGAATAGACGCAAAGCGTATTATGTGGCAATTCAGCCATCAATGAACGGAAGTGAGGGATAAATGTCCCGTACACGTCATCCGTAATAATCATCAGATTCGGATTGTCATTCTTTACAATGTTGACAATGCGTGCCGCAGTCTCAGCGCTCAGTGCGTAGCTGGGCGGGTTACTCGGATTGGTGATGAATAAAGCCTTGATTTTCGGGTTCCTTAACTTGTCGATATCCTCATCCTTGTATTGCCAGGTGTGCAGCCCGTCAGCCGTCATCTGGTCGGCGGAAATTTCAGTGACCTCAAATTGGTAACGTCGTAATTGCGGAATCTCAATATAAGGAGTAAACACCGGAATCATCAATGCAATGGCGTCCCCCTGGTTCAATAGGAAATTCTCTTGCAGCGAATCGAACAGATAACACATGGCTGCCGTTCCCCCTTCAGTGGCGAACAGGTCGAAAGTTCCTTTCGGCGGGCGGCGGTCGCACATCTCCTGCGCCAGATAATCCTGTACGATTAGTTCCGTAAAATGCAGAATACGGTCGGGCACGGGATATTGGTCACCGATTACAGCTTCCGCCCATTCATGAACGAGCGTGTCCGGGTCGGCTGCGTGCTCCATCAACATATAGTTATATCCCTTTTTCAGCAGGTCGGCTCCCGGTGTCTTTTCGTTATCTTTCAAGAAAGCTTCGAAACGTGCGGCTATTCCTGTTTTCTGCGGGATACCCGCTATCCCTTCTTCCGACGAGAATACACGGCGGCATTCGCAAAGACCGAATTGTCCTAACAGGAAAAACGCCTCACGGGGTTCAGTAGCAATCCAGTTCGGATTTCCTCTACCGGCATTTAGCATGGTGTGCGCCATTTTCTTGATACTTTCATCCGCCATTTCGATAAGCTTGTTTTTAAGTTCGAAAGGGCTGATGGTTTCCATCTTTTTAGCATAGCTTTTAGTGATAGCCGGGCTATTGTCTTTTTTCTCCATAATGAAATTTATATTTGTTAGACTAGTAAATAATTTGTCTGAAACAGTAAGTACTACCGGTTTACATCAGCAGTACGATGATCACTCCCCAGATAATCAGCAGCGTATTGCCTACGGCATATGTCACGGTATATCCCAAAGCCGGAGTATCGCTTTCCACTGCATCCTGAATGGCTCCCAGTGCAGCGGTTGTCGTTCGTGCTCCCGCCGTGCAACCCAAAGATAGGGCAGGGTGGAACTTGAACAGATATTTTGCCATCAGTAATCCGCTGATCAATGGAATAGCCGTAGCCAGTGCACCGACAATAAACAGGCTGAAACCTACATCCTTGAATCCGGCTACAAAGCTGGGACCGGCGGCAATGCCCACCACTGCGATAAACATATTCAGTCCTACGTTATTCAATACCCATAACGAAGGTTCGGGGATACCGCCGAAAGTAGGGTGTTTACTGCGCAGCCAGCCGAATACAAGCCCTGCGATTAATGCGCCTCCACTGGTGGATAGACTGATGGGGATACCTCCCAGATGAATGGAAAGAGCTCCGATAAGGCCACCGACCAAGATTCCCAGTCCTACGAAAATCATGTCGGTCTGATTGGTCGGCCGGTCTACATATCCCATTTGTTTGGCGGCGGCTTCCACTTCGTGCTTCATGCCCGTAAGTTCGAGGATATCTCCCGAATCGACTACGGTCTGAGCGAGCACCGGCACGTTGATACCTGCACGCTTGATACTACGGATGCTGACACCGTGCATGAACTTCTGTGATCTGATCGTAGCGACTTTCTCTCCTGCGAAAGTGCGGTGAGTAACCATTACCGGAAGAGTCTCCGCCGGGAAATCGAGCAATTGGGCGTCAATCACTTCCGGACCGATCCAATCTTCTTCACCAATCACAAATTCACGTCGCCCGCTTAGAACGACTTCATCCTCCGATCGGAGCATCAGATCCGGACTGACCTCTTTTACAATCCCCCGTTGGCGGACCCGCTCTACAAACAGCCGTTTATCTTTTTCCGCCAGATACGTTTCCAGCTCGCTTACCTTTTTTCCTTTTCCAAACCATTCGTTGGTAATTTTATAAGCGCGGAATACAACCGGGCGGAGTGCGGGTGAGAATCCCGGTTCGTCTACTTCCGATGTTCCCATTTGCACTTCCAATGCTTTGCAGTCTGCTTTCACCTTATCCAGCCCTCCTAATATTTTCGGACCGAGAGAAGCCAGAAGCCAGGCCGATCCCGCCGTACCGAAGATATAAGTCACGGCGTATGCTACCGGAATGGCATTGATATACGTAGCTTTCTGTGCCTCGCTGATACCCAACTGATTAATGGTATCACTCGCCACACCGATAACGGCTGAGATCGTTTGTGATCCTGCCAGTAATCCGGCGGCTTCTCCCACGTGATATCCCATGATTTTGGCAAGTATCCACGGAGCTACCAGGCTGACGATACACATCAATACGGCGAATCCGACCTGTGGCAAACCGTCTTTTTTCAATCCCCGAAAGAACTGTGGCCCTACCTTATAGCCAACGGCGAATAAAAATAACAGAAAAAATACGGCCTTCATCGGACCGTCTACGGTGATGTTCAGTTGTCCTACCAATACTCCGACTAGCAGGACACTGGTCACTGTACCTAGAGAGAACTTCCCTATTTTGAGCCTGCCCAACCAGAATCCCGCAAAAAGCGTGAGAAAGATAGCAAGCTCAGGGTGTACCCTTAGTTGATTAATAATCCATTCCATAATTAAGTTGTTGTTTAGGTTATGCTACATACAACAGTTATTATGCGGAAAGAGTTTTGTAGCTTTACATAGATTTGTTACTTTTGCATTTTCAACTAAAACTAATCATATTCTGTATGAAATCAGACATAGAAATAGCTCGCAGCATTGAGCTGAAGAAAGTGAAGCAGGTTGCCGAAAGTATCGGAATCCCTCGTGATGAAGTGGAAAATTACGGTCGCTACATTGCAAAGATACCCGAACAGTTGATTGATGAAGAGAAGGTAAAGAAAAGCAATCTTATACTGGTGACTGCCATTACAGCTACAAAAGCGGGTATCGGCAAAACTACCGTGTCTATCGGTCTTGCATTGGGACTTAATAAAATAGGGAAGAAGGCGATTGTCGCCCTGCGTGAGCCGTCTCTCGGTCCGTGCTTCGGAATGAAAGGGGGAGCTGCCGGAGGAGGATATGCCCAAGTGCTCCCGATGGATAAGATCAATCTTCATTTTACCGGAGACTTTCATGCCATCACTTCGGCTCATAACATGATTTCTGCTTTGTTGGATAACTACCTCTATCAGAATCAGGCAAAAGGTTTCGGGCTCAAAGAAATACTATGGCGCCGGGTGTTGGATGTGAACGACCGTTCGTTGCGCAGCATTGTCGTGGGGCTCGGTCCGAAGTCAAACGGTATCACCCAAGAGTCCGGGTTTGATATTACACCGGCTTCGGAGATTATGGCTATTCTGTGTCTTGCTCAAGATGTGAATGATTTGCGTCGCCGTATCGAAAATATCCTGCTCGGATTCACTTACGATGACCGGCCTTTTACAGTCAAAGACTTGGGAGTGGCGGGTGCTATCACCGTATTACTGAAAGATGCCATCCATCCTAACCTGGTGCAGACAACCGAAGGAACTGCCGCTTTCGTGCATGGCGGTCCGTTTGCGAATATCGCTCATGGTTGCAACTCCATTCTGGCCACCAAATTAGCGATGACTTTCGGTGACTATGTGATTACGGAAGCAGGGTTCGGTGCCGATCTTGGTGCGGAGAAGTTCTACAATATCAAGTGTCGCAAGAGCGGACTCCAGCCGCGTCTCACTGTTATTGTCGCTACGGCGCAGGGATTGAAGATGCACGGAGGTGTCAGTCTCGACCGTATCAAGGAACCGAATATGGATGGACTGAAAGAAGGCTTGCGCAATTTGGATAAACATGTACGCAATCTTCGCTCGTTCGGTCAGACGGTTGTCGTAGCTTTCAATAAGTTCGCATCCGACACGGAAGAAGAGATGGAACTGCTGCGTGAGCACTGTGAACAGTTAGGAGTAGGCTTTGCCATCAATAATGCGTTCAGTGAAGGAGGAGAGGGAGCAGTGGATATGGCGCGTCTGGTGGTGGATATGATTGAAAACAATCCTTCCGAACCATTGACTTTTACGTATAAGGAGGAAGATAGCATACAGCAGAAGATCGAAAAAGTGGCTACCCATATTTATGGGGCCAGTGTGATCACGTACAGCAGTATCGCACGCAACCGTATCAAACTGATCGAGAAGATGGGAATCACTCATTATCCGGTTTGTATTGCAAAGACTCAGTATTCGTTCTCCGCCGATCCGAAAATATACGGTGCGGTGAATAACTTCGAGTTCCACATCAAAGATATAGTTATCAATAACGGAGCGGAAATGATTGTAGCCATTGCCGGAGAAATCCTTCGTATGCCGGGACTGCCCAAAGAACCGCAGGCATTGCATATTGATATTGTCGATGGAGAAATAGAAGGACTTAGTTAGTGATTAACGGGCTGAGTAATTATTGACATTAAAGTAAATCCCCGTCTTTCCGCACTTGAGTTATTATCGGGAAAGACGGGGATGATTGTATATAGAGGGGGGAGAAAAGAAAAACGAATTTGGGTGTGGATGGTTCGGAGAAGAACGTTAATAAATAAAAAAAGAGTTTGCCCTTTCATAAAGGACAAACTCTGAATCTTATATTATGAAAAGTTCTGATTTAGTATGCGAAAAGAGGATATTTCTTCATCGTTTCGTTCACACGTGCACGGACTTGTGCGATCACCTCTTCATTTTCTACGTTAGACAAGACAGTCTCGATCATTTCAGCAATTTCAAGCATCAAGTCTTCTTTAGCACCACGAGTCGTGATAGCAGGAGTACCCAAACGGATACCGGAAGTCTGGAATGCGGAACGGCTGTCGAACGGAACCATATTCTTGTTAACGGTAATGTCGGCAGAAACCAATGCCTTTTCCGCTACTTTACCTGTCAAATCAGGGTATTTGCTACGCAGGTCTACCAGCATGGAGTGATTGTCCGTACCGCCGGAAACAATTGTAAAGCCACGATCGATCAAAGCCTGTGCAAGTACGGCAGCGTTCTTCTGTACCTGTTTTGCATATTCCTTGAACTCAGGTTGCAGGATTTCACCGAAAGCTACTGCTTTGGCAGCAATGACGTGTTCCAATGGTCCGCCCTGAATACCCGGGAAAACGGCAGAATCCAGCAATTGAGACATCATCTTGATTTCTCCCTTCGGAGTTTTCTTACCCCACGGGTTAGGGAAATCTTTACCCATCATGATAACACCGCCGCGAGGTCCGCGAAGTGTCTTATGTGTAGTCGAAGTGACAATGTGTGCATATTTAACCGGATTTTCAAGTATTCCGGCAGCAATCAGACCGGCAGGGTGTGCCATATCGATCATCAGGATAGCGCCTACTTTGTCAGCGATTTCGCGCATACGCTTGTAGTCCCATTCGCGAGAGTAAGCGGAACCGCCACCGATAATCATTTTCGGTTTCTCACGTAAAGCGACTTCTTCCATCTGGTCGTAGTCAACGCGTCCTGTTTCTTTATTCAGATTGTATTCGCAAGGAGTATAGATGATACCGGAAGTATTCACCAATGAACCATGAGAGAGATGTCCGCCGTGAGCTAAGTTCAGTCCCATGAATTTGTCGCCCGGATTCAGTACAGCCAGGAAAACAGCAGCATTGGCCTGTGCTCCGGAGTGCGGCTGTACGTTTGCCCATTCAGCACCGAAAATCTCTTTCAAGCGGTCGATAGCGATTTGCTCGCTCTGGTCTACTACTTCACAGCCTCCGTAATAGCGTTTGCCCGGATAACCTTCTGCGTACTTGTTGGTCAGGCAAGAACCCATTGCCTGCATTACCTGGTCGCTCACGAAATTTTCTGATGCAATCAGCTCAATACCTTTTAGCTGACGTTGATGCTCTTTTTCGATAATATCGAAAATTAAGTCGTCTCTTTTCATTCTTTTATAAAGTAAGATTAAATTTTTAATTCGAGATACCTATTTTTAAGCACGCAAAGTTAATGAAAACAAAGGATAATTGACAATTGATAATTAACAATTGACAATTTTTAAACATTAGGCGGACTTACGTTGGCATTCGTCAATCAAAAGTCTTGATTCTTTTGTCAATTCTCCATTGTTTAGAGGATGAATCCGAGCGAAAAGCTCAGCGCACTGTCGCGGCGACGGAAAGTAATGTTGCTCACGCCCGTGCTGCCGTCGGAATTGATATTGTCATAAACAATCGACTTGGATATGTTTCCCACTCCTTGCTCATAACGGAAATCAAAGAAGATGCGCGAAATATTGACCCCTACACCGATCACCACACTGACATTGAACGGATAAAGTTCTTCGTGAATCCCTTTCTGGTCGAAGTTGCGGAAAGTGATTTCATTATGTTTCCCCCATAAATAACGGAGTTTGGGTCCTGCGAAAATAGACATCCCGTAAGGTCCTTTTTTCACAACATTATAACCGTATAGAATAGGGAAGTCGATACTGTGCAATACAGATTGTACGGATGCATAATCCGGTTCGATAGCAGGGTGTTGTGAACCCAGCTTATCGAAGCTGATCTCACATTTGGTCACATTATAGGATACTTCCGGCTGGATGAAATGTTTCTTCATGTTGATGCGCATGAAGAGGGCGCCAAAATAACCGATTTTATAATTATTCTGCACCTCATCGATAGTCACATCCTTGATTTTTAGTTTGGACACCAGAAACATGGAAGAGTTGAATCCGGCCTTAATACCAAAGTTTATTTTCTTGGTATTGGGACGGTCCACCTTCTCTGCGTTGTAGTTCTGACCGAAAGCCATACAGCCTACGGTCAGCAAACCTAAAAGGAAAATTGTACGCAGCATATTCATGGTCGTATTATCTGGGGTCAGTTTTTCTTTTTCTCTACACTCCAACCAAACTTTCCGATTTTCTCACCAAGCTCATAATATCCGCCGTGTACATATACCAATGGGTTGGTTTCCGCCAACTCCAGTTTTCCGGTCTCCGGATTCAGATTCCGCTCGTCTGCCCGAACGTTCACCACGTCTGCAATAAACATATCATGCGAGCCTAGAGAGACGATTTCTTTCACACGGCATTCAATGCAGAGAGGTGACTCTTCAATCAAGGGAGCGCTGACCACAGTGCAACGTCCCGGAGTCAGCTTCATTTCTTCGAATTTGTGATAGTTGCGCCCCGAACGTACTCCGCACCAGTCTGTGGCGAAAGCCATGTCTTTTGTTGTCAGATTGATAACGAACTCCATGTTCTTTTTAATAATCTCATGGGAGTATCGTTCCGGACGTACGGATATATAGCACATGGGCGGGTTGGTGCAAATCGTGCCCGTCCATGCCACTGTGATAATATTATATTCACTTTCTTCTTTTCCGCAACTGACCAATACAGCCGGTAGCGGATAAATCATCGTTCCAGGTTTCCAATCTTGTTTCATAGGATACTGATCTCTTCACGCTTTTGTTCTTTTTCGCAATAATGACATTTTACGATACAGTTATCTTTGTCTATCACATGAAATAACGTAGCCATCGGTTCATTGTTCGTGATACATTTCGGATTGGCGCATTTTACGATTCCATGAAGCTCATCCGGCATTTTCACTTCCCTCTTTTCCACAACCTCATAATCGCGGATAATATTCAGCTTGACGTGCGGAGCCACCACCGATATACGGTTTATTTCCTCGTCGCAGAAAAACTTGTCTGCAATCTTAATGATACCTTTTTTACCCAGCTTCTTACTGTCGAGGTTGAATCCGATCGTGATATTACTGGTCATTTGTTCCACTCCGAGCAGTTGTACTACGGTAAAGAGCTTTTCGGAAGGGATATGGTCAATCACTGTCCCGTTTTTCAGGGCAGCTACTTGCAATGCTTGTTTATTTTCGCTCATAATAAAATATCATTTTTAACATCATCTAATGTGATACCTAACACATCGCAAAGAATTGCTTCGCGGGCATACAGACCATTTTGCGCCTGTTGGAAATAGTATGCTTTCGGGTTGTCATCCACATCGTATGCAATCTCGTTGACACGGGGCAGCGGATGCAGGATGCGCAGATTGGGACGGGTGTTCTCCAGCATTTTGTTGCGCAGGATATATACATTCTTTACACGTTCGTATTCCATCAGATCGGTGAAACGCTCCCGTTGTACGCGGGTCATGTATAGAATGTCCGCATCAGCGATAATCTCTTCGGTGAAATCCGTGTGCTCAACATACTTTATCTGGTGAGCCTTGCAATAGAGCTTGTACTCTTCCGGCATTTTCAACTCTTCGGGAGCGATAAAATGGAAAGTAGGGTTGAAGTGGCGCATGGCCATCAGCAGCGAGTGCACGGTACGTCCGTACTTCAAATCTCCTACCAGATAAATATTCAAGTTTTCCAGTGTTCCCTGTGTTTTGTAGATGGAATAGAGGTCGAGCATGGTCTGTGACGGATGTTGGTTGGCTCCGTCTCCTGCATTGACGATAGGCACCGGAGCTACCTCGCTGGCATACCGTGCGGCTCCTTCGAGATAGTGGCGCATGACGATAATGTCCGCATAATTGCTCACCATCATAATCGTGTCTTTTAGTGTCTCCCCTTTGGAAGAACTGGTCGCTTTCGGGTCGGAAAATCCGATAACACGTGCACCGAGACGGTTGGCGGCTGTTTCAAAACTCAGGCGGGTACGTGTAGAAGGTTCGAAGAACAAGGTTGCTACTACCTTTCCTTGCAATAACCGGCGGTTGGGATTCATTTCAAACTGCTTCGCCATTTCGAGCATGTAGAGGATTTTTTCTTTAGAATGTTCGGCAATGGTTACTAAACTTCTGTTTTCCATTTTGTTATCTTTTATGTGGATAGAACTTGTTTTACCGGAGTGTAAAGGTACGAAGAATTTGTGAGAAGCACAGAATTATTTCGTTTTTTTTAGGTTCAGCCGGATGATTTTTGTTTCAGCCGTTCCTGTTGGATGAAACGACCGTAGCTTTTGATTAATACGACCGCTCGTTTTGAACCGATCGAACGGTCTGATGAGTGTAAACGAGCGGTCGTTTGGTACAAAATATACGGTCGTTTATATTGAATCGACCGCACTTTTGAGCGGCACCCCACGCGGCACCCCTTCACACCTTCTGAAATGCCCTGTTGATGGGGGATACGGAAGATATCCAAAATGCGTTCCGGCACCCCATCCGGCAACTAATATATATAATAAATAAAGAATGTATTAAAATACATTATATCTTTTTCTCTGTAGAGTGCGATCTATCTTCGAAAAGATTCGTTCTTTTGTCGCTTGCCAATAATGGTATAATAATCAAATAACTAATGGTGCAAATGACGAACAAAAAAGGTTTTAGTCGGTGTGGCGAGCTCTACATCGATCGTTTACGTGAAGAAGGCAGATATTCTACAGCGCATGTCTATAAGAATGCTCTTTTTTCTTTCAGTGTGTTTTGTGGTACGTGTAATGTGTCGTTCAGGCAAATCACCCGTGAGAGCCTGCGGCTTTACGGGCAGTATCTTTACGAGAATGGGTTGAAGCTTAATACGATTTCTACGTATATGCGTATGCTTCGTAGCATTTACAATCGTGGGGTGGAAGCGGGTAATGCCCCTTTTGTGCCGCGATTGTTTCATGAGGCTTATACGGGAATCGATGTTTGTCAGAAGAGGGCTTTGACTGCCGCCGAACTGCATAGGCTTTTGTTTGATGATCCCCGATCGGAACGTTTGCGCCGTATTCAGGACATTGCTTCCCTGCTGTTCCAACTTTGTGGAATGTCGTTTGCTGATCTGGCACATTTGGAAAAATCGGCTCTTGAAAATAATATACTTCGCTATAATCGTATCAAGACGAAAACGCCGATGAGTGTAGAAGTGTTGGATAGCGCTATGGTGAAGATCGACCGACTTCGGAGCGTTCGGAAGTCTCAACCCGGTTGTCCGGATTATTTGCTTGATATTCTTTGTGGTGATAAGTCGCGGAAGGATGAAAAGGCTTACCGGGAATATCAGTCTGCCCTTCGTCAATTTAACAAAAATCTGAAAGAGCTGGCGAAGGCGTTACATCTGAAATCTCCGGTCACTTCTTACACGCTACGCCATTCGTGGGCTACTATTGCCAAGTATCGGGGAGTATCCATTGAGATGATTAGTGAGGCATTGGGACACAAATCCATAAAAACTACACAAACTTATTTGAAAAGCTTTGGACTGGAAGAACGGACAGAAGTGAATAAAGGAAATTTATCTTACATTAAAAATTACTGTGTGAAAGGATAATTAAAGGTAATAGGTTGTGAATCAGTGGTGAATAGTGTCCGTTACTTCTTAGGTAACGGATAACATACATTGGGTACATACTCTATGATGAAAATGAGAAGAATGCAAGCGTAAGGAGGAATAATCACGAATTTGCTTGATATTCAATAAGAAAAATTTGGATTTAGACAACAAAGATATAGAGCATGAAAATAAAACCATTTTCATGTTCAAGGGCTTTTCCTATGCTAAAAATCACATAAAACGAAAAAAAATATAAGATTGCTTGTTTACTATCTATGTTTTTGGCTATCTTTGCAACAAATTTTAAATCCGTTACCTAAGAAGTAACGGATGCATATGGGGTAAAAAAACATGATTTTAACAAACCGAAAATCAGTAAATGCTGGGCCTAGCAATGGGACAGGGGAAGGCGTAGCACACTCTAAACGCTGGTATGTAGCTTTGGTTCGTATGCATCACGAGAAGAAAGTTGCCGAGCGTTTGGACAAAATGGGGATTGAAAATTTTGTTCCTGTCCAACAGGAAATTCATCAGTGGAGTGATCGGCGTAAAAAAGTAGAAGCAGTTCTTCTTCCAATGATGGTGTTTGTCCATGCCGATCCGAAGGAACGTATGGAGGTTCTCAGTTTTTCTACAGTTAGTCGCTATATGGTGATGCGAGGTGAGAGCACACCGGCAGTGATTCCCGATGAGCAGATGGCTCGTTTCCGTTTCATGCTTGATTATTCAGAAGAAGCTGTTTGTATGAACAGCTCTCCTTTGGCACGTGGTGAAAAAGTACGTGTTATCAAGGGACCTCTGACCGGATTGGTCGGTGAACTGGTCAATGTGGATGGTAAGACTAAGATTGCCGTTCGACTGAACCTGTTAGGTTGCGCCTGCGTAGATATGCCTATAGGGTATGTGGAAACTGCCAGTGAGAAAAATTAGTACTCATATCATTTATCCGCTATTTACATGAAAAAGAATTTGTCCGGTGCTTTTGCACTTATCCTCTTTTCTTTTTTCTTTTCGGCGTGCCAATCTTATAAACAAGTTCCCTATTTACAGGATGCAGAGGTCTTGAAACAGGCGAATGCACAGATTGCACCTGTTCAGGACGCACGATTGATTCCCGGTGATGAAGTATCTATCCTTGTTTCCACTTCAGATCCGGCAGTGTCACAACCTTTCAATGCGCAAGGCAATGTTTTTCTGTTGGATAATCAGGGAAATATCAACTATCCGGTTCTAGGGAAACTATCATTGAATGGGTTGACTAGTCGTGAAGCTGAAAACCTGATCACGGAGAGACTGAAAGCATACGTTAAAGAAAGACCTACAGTAGTAGTCCGTATGTCCGGTTTTAAAGTGTCAGTTTTAGGAGAAGTGGCTTCTCCGGGTGTTTATCCGGTAGTGAATGAGCAGATTAATGTACTCGAAGCCCTTGCCATGGCGGGAGATTTGACTATTTATGGTGTTCGTGATAATGTAAAGTTGATTCGCGAAGATAAAAACGGTCACAAGCAGTTTATCACACTCAACCTGAATGATGCGGATTTATTACTGTCTCCTTATTATCAGCTACAACAAAATGATATCTTGTATGTTACTCCCAATAAAGCCAAAGCACAGAGTGCCGACATTGGACCAAGTACCACATTGTGGATTACAGGATTTTCTGTCTTGTTATCTATTGCCAGCTTATTGGTCAATATACTTAGATAACACCTTAATTATTCTCGATGTGAATTTATAAAGCTTGATGACTATGAAAAAACTGAAGCAATTGATTTTGGGAGTGTTAATCGCTATTGTGTTAATCTCCTGTCAATCATATAAGAAAGTACCTTACTTGCAGGATATGACTCAGGTCAGTGATACAGAGCAAGGAGGAAGACCGATAGGTGTGAAAGTAATGCCTAAAGATTTGTTGACGATTACTGTGTCTTGCTCTACACCGGAGTTGGCTGCACCTTTTAATCTGGTAAATCCGGATAGTGAATCTTCTGCTCCACAACAATATTTAGTAGATAATCAGGGTAATATTAATTTTCCGGTGCTAGGAGAGATTCATGTAGGTGGATTGACTAAACAGGACATAGAAAACCTGATTATAGAGAAGTTAAAAGTGTATCTGAAAGAAGCGCCGCTTGTCACTGTACGTATTGCTAATTATCGGATTTCGGTATTGGGAGAAGTTGCCAAACCGGGTAGTTTTGTCGTGTCTAACGAGAAGATTAATTTATTGGAAGCACTTGCTATGGCTGGTGACCTGACTATTTATGGTATGCGTGATAATGTGAAGTTGATCCGGACGGGGCAGGATAATAAGCAGGAGATTATTACGTTTGATTTGAATAAGACTGAAACAGTAATGTCTCCTTATTATCAGTTGCAGCAAAATGATATTGTTTACGTAACACCTAATAAGACTAAGGCTAAGAATTCAGATATTGGAACTAATACAGGTTTGTGGCTTTCTGCTACTTCAATTTTGGCTTCATTGGCTTCTCTATTGGTAACAATCTTGAAATAACTAACACAGATAATGATGAAAGAAAATTCATACGATAATAACAAGAGAGAATTGGATAAAGAAACAATAAATTATCAAGAACTTCTCTTTAAGTGTATTATTCATTGGCCTTGGTTCGTATTTTCTGTTTTGGTCTGCTTAATTGCAGCTTGGACATATTTACATTTCCAAACTACTGTCTATCAGGTATCTGCTTCTATCATGATAAAAGATGATAAGAAGGGTGGTGGGGGCAACTCTGCTGATCTGGAAAGTTTGGGATTAGGAGGAATGATTACTTCTACGCAGAGCATTGATAATGAGATTGAAGTATTACGTTCAAAAACAATACTAAAAGAAGTTGTCAATAATCTGGAACTTTATATCCAATATTATGATGAGGATGAGTTCCCTAAAAAAGAATTGTATAAAACTTCTCCGGTAATCGTAAATCTGACAACTCAAGAAGCGGATCAATTGCCGGGTACAGCCTTGATCGATATGAAATTGACTCCTGAGGGTAGTTTGGATATACAGCTAAAGATAGGAGTAAATGAATATACTAAACATTTTGATAAGCTTCCGGCAGTATTGCCTACAGAGGTAGGTACATTCGGATTTACATTGAAAGATTCTTTGTCAAATGGGAAAGTAGAAGGACAAAATGAAATTCGAAATATCAGTGCTATGGTCAGTCGACCGTTTGGAGTGGCAAAAGGATATCAGAATATGCTGAATATAGCACCTACTTCCAAAACGACTTCTGTGGCTGTTGTCTCACTGATGAATACGAATATACAGCGTGGTCAGGATTTTATCAATAAGCTGATGGAAATGTATAATCGTAATACGAATAACGATAAAAATGAAGTTGCCGAGAAAACAAGGGAATTTATAAATGAACGTATTCAGATTATAGATCAGGAATTAGGGAGTACAGAGGATAAACTGGAAGCATTTAAACGAAATGCGGGACTGACTAATATTGGCAGTGATGCTCAGTTGGCTGTTGAAGGTAATGCTGAATATGAAAGAAAACGTGTAGAAAACGGAACCCAGATTAATCTGATTCGTGATCTCACTAAATATATTAATAACCCCTCGAATGAATATGAAGTGCTGCCGGCTAATATTGGTTTGTCCGATAATGGTCTGACTACTCAGATAGATCGTTACAATGAATTGATTTTTGAACGTAAGCGTTTGCTTCGTACCTCTACAGAGAACAATCCGATGATTATCAATCTGGATACGAGCATTCGTGCCATGAAAGCGAATGTACAGGCTGCTATTGATGGTACTTTGAAAGGATTGCTTATCGTCAAAGCGGATTTGGATCGTGAAGCTAGTCGTTTCTCCCGTCGTATCAGTGACGCTCCGGGACAGGAACGCCAGTATGTAAGTATTGCTCGGCAACAGGAAATTAAAGCGGGGCTTTATTTGATGCTTCTCCAAAAGCGTGAGGAGAATGCGATTACGCTGGCTGCTACGGCTAATAATGCAAAGATTATTGATGAGCCGGTAGCGGAAGGCGGTCCTGTTTCTCCAAAACCTAAAATGATTTACATGATTGCTTTAGTGGTAGGAGTAGGATTGCCGGTTGGCATTATCTTCTTGATTGGCTTGACTAAATTCAAAATAGAAGGACGCAACGATGTAGAGAAACTAACTACTCTGCCTATTGTCGGCGATGTGCCGTTAACTACTGAGAGAACGGGTTCCATTGCGGTGTTTGAGAATCAGAATACTTTAATGAGTGAGACTTTCCGTAATGTACGTACCAATCTTCAGTTTATGCTTAAGAGTAATCAGAAAGTGATTCTGGTAACTTCAACGGTTAGTGGTGAGGGTAAGTCGTTTATTTCTGCAAACCTTGCAATCAGCCTTTCTTTATTAGGTAAAAAAGTAGTGATAGTCGGTCTTGATATTCGTAAACCCGGTTTGAACAAAGTCTTTAATATCTCGCGAAAAGAGCAGGGGATTACCCAATATCTATCAAATCCGGAAAAGAATCTGATGGATTTTGTTCAACTTTCGGATATTAATAAAAATTTATATGTCCTTCCGGGCGGAACAGTTCCGCCTAACCCTACGGAGTTATTGGCTCGTGATGGCTTGGATAAGGCGATTGAGATATTGAAGAAGAATTTTGATTACGTGATATTGGATACCGCACCAATTGGTATGGTTACGGATACTTTGCTTATCGGTCGTGTAGCGGATCTGTCAGTTTACGTATGTCGTGCCGATTATACCCGTAAAGCGGAATTTACGTTGGTAAATGAACTAGCAGAAAGTGGTAAGCTACCTAATCTTTGTACGGTAATCAATGGTTTGAATCTCCAGAAGAAGAAATATGGTTATTATTATGGCTATGGTAAATATGGCAAGTACTATGGTTATGGCAAGCGTTATGGATATGGCTATGGTTATGGAGAACATAACACAAAAAAGTAAAAAATAAAAGTTAGTACTCTCAGCGTAAATCAATTGAAAGATGAAAGATAAACTATTAAAATTCTTTTTCTGGTATTTCGGTAAGGGAGCGTTGCCCTATTGGTTCATACTTTGTGTTGACTCCTTTATTGTTGTTTTTTCAGGTCTGTTTGCCCAAGTACTCTATACGGGTTTTTATAATACCGTTACACATTTCTTTGGCATAACATCTTCCTTATGCTGTTACTTATTGGCTTATTTGATTGGTTTCAGAATAATGCACACATATAATGGCGTCATTCGCTATTCGTCTTTTGTAGATCTTTATCGTGTGGCAATGGCCAATCTTATAGGTGTGGTAGTAGTGTTTATTGTTCGTCATTTAACCCCGATTGATCAAGTACTGGTACCGCTCTCATGGCAGGTATTGTTCATCAGTTTCATTGTGGCTACAACTGGAATGTGGGGAATACGTATTCTGGTAAAATATGTATATGATATATACTTTGTAAGTGCGTCGGCCCAGAAAGTGTTTATCTATGGTGTAAAAGAAGGTGGAATAGCACTGGCTAAAAGCATTCATTCGCAAGAGTCACAGTTTGTTGTAGCTGGTTTTGTAAGTGATGATGCCAAAGACTGGCAACATATATTGATGGGTGCCAAGATTTATCCCAATAACGAGAATCTTGTAGCCAAGATGAAACAAAAGGGAGCTACGGTATTGATGGTTTCACCATTGAAAACGGAAAGTCTGCGTAATAACCAACAGATGATTGATTCGTTGGTCGAAGCAGGAGTGAAAATCATGCTGTACTCGCGTCAGGAATGGGACGGAAAGAGTGACTTGCGTCATACTCAACTTAAAAAGATTGATATTGAGGACCTTTTGCCTCGCAATCAGATTGAGGTCGATCTTGAGGCTATCGGTAAGATTTTTACAGGCAAATGTATTATGATTACCGGTGCAGCAGGTTCTATTGGCAGTGAGATTGTTCGTCAGGTAGCTTCTTTCAAACCTTCACAAATGATACTAATAGATCAGGCTGAAACTCCATTGCATGATATACGGTTGATGATGATGCATAAGTTTGCCGACATCCCGGCTCTTACCCTTACCGCTAGCATTAGTCATAAATGCCATATGGAAGCCGTGTTTAAGGAATATAAGCCCGATTATGTGTTCCATGCGGCCGCATATAAGCACGTTCCAATGATGGAGGATAATCCAGGTGAGGCTGTTGTTAACAATATTGATGGAACTCGTATTATAGCCGATCTTGCAGTAAAATATAAAACCAAGAAGTTTGTGATGGTAAGTACGGATAAGGCGGTTAACCCTACCAATGTGATGGGCTGCTCAAAACGTATATGTGAAATGTATTGTCAGAGTCTTAATAAAGCTATTGCCGATGGTGCGGTAAAAGGTTGTACTCAGTTTGTGACTACCCGTTTTGGAAATGTCTTGGGTTCTAATGGCTCTGTTATTCCTATCTTTAAAGAGCAGATTAAGAATGGTGGTCCGATAACTGTGACTCATCCTGATATCATCCGTTACTTCATGCTTATCCCTGAAGCTTGCCGTCTTGTACTTCAAGCAGGTTCGATGGGAAATGGTGGTGAGATTTTTGTCTTTGATATGGGCAAGCCGGTGAAGATTGCAGATCTTGCGAAACGCATGATTTTACTGTCAGGAGCACAGGATATACAGATTAAGTATACAGGTCTGCGTGATGGTGAGAAGCTTTACGAAGAACTACTGAATAAAGAAGAAAATACTAAGCCCTCTTCACATCCTAAGATAAAACTAGCTTCTGTACGCGAATTGGGTTATGATGAGGTGAGTGAACAAATAGACAAACTTGTTGAAATTACTAAGGAGGGCTATAACGATATGGATATCGTACGTCAGATGAAAGTACTGGTGCCGGAGTTTAAGAGTAAGCATAGTAAATATGAAGTGCTGGATTAAAATATTTAAGTGAATTGTTATAAATGTCCCATAAAATTTAATATAAGTATTCAATTTTGCAATTTTGATCTAAGAGCATAAAAATAAACTCTTTGTTATTGAATAAAAAACGATGCTATTTTTTAGAAGAATTTAAACTATCAAGGTTTGTGGCGATTGAGAGAGAATTTGAAGGTACTCTGATGAATATAGCTGAGTAATAAATTTTACGCCTTGGAATTATGGAAGTTTCTTACCAATGATTATTAGTGACAAATAAAACAAAAAAATCGATGTCCGCTTTAGTGTTTTTTGTGTAGAAAGCACTAAAAGGCGTTTTTCAATAATATAAAAAATGGACGTTTACATATGATAAATGTATCTGAGATAAAATCTAAAGGGCTAAAAGGTAGTATGTGGAACTTCCTTAATATGATGGTGAATCAGTTAAAGACATTTATTGTATCATTAATTCTTGCTAGATTACTTGTGCCTGCAGATTTTGGTTTAGTGAGTATGGCCTTGGTACTCAATTCTATATTGGATTTTTTGGTGGATTTTGGATTTAGTAGTGCTATAATCCAAAAAGAGAGAATTGATAATAGAGAACTATCGACTGTGTTTTGGTTGAACTTGTTAATTGGTGGCTGTTGTTCTCTAATAGCGTTATGTTGTGCACCTTTGATTGCTTGGTTTTATGAAATGCCACAGTTAAGAAGCCTTATAAATGTTACGGCATGGTCTTTTTTGATAAGTGCCTTTGGTACATTACAGACAGCATTGTTTCAAAGAGCGTTGGATTTTAAAAGTCCTTTTATTGCGAAGTTGGTCTCAGGATTGGTTTCAGGGGCTATTGGAATAGTGATGGCATTTGGGGGATATGGAGTTTGGGCGCTAGTGTACTCAAATATTTTTGGATGGGTTTTGAATTCTGTTATCATTTGGATTATGTCACCTTGGCGACCAAAGTTTATTTTCAAGATTAGTCTTGTAACTGATATGATTTCTTTTGGTGCTAAGATGACGCTTTCAACTGTAATTAATAGAATTGTAAAACAAATGGACACACTAGTAATAGGTAAACTTTATTCTGCTGCATCTTTAGGTTTGTATAACCGCGCGCAATCTTTGAATAATCTTGTGATAGAGTATTCTTTTTCGTCTATTAGAAGTGTAATGTTGCCTTCATTAAGTATGATACAGAAGGATAATGAAGCAATGAAATACAGTGTATTAAAATTGCTTCATATTATTTCTTTCCTTACTTTTTATTTTTCCGGTATCATGTTTATATGCGCAGATGATATTTTATTATTCTTATATGGTGATCAATGGGTAGAAGCAGTACCAATTTTTAGAATATTGAGTATATCGTCAATTTCTTTATGTTTACCAGTGATTTTTGATGCTGTGTTGACCGCTGTCAATAGGATGACAATGTATTTGTGGCTTAGTGTATTTCGGAACATTATCTTATTGTTAGCTATTCCATTAGGAGTGAAATATGGCTTTATGGTATACGTATGGACCGTATCAATAGCGTCTATGCTAAAGATTTTTCCTTCAATGGTGACAATGAAGATGGTAATTCAACTAAGCTTGGTTGAACAGTTAGTCACGGTTGGAAGATACGTACTTCCAATGGGCATATTATTAGTCGTATGGTATTTTACAAACTTCAATACACACATATATATATTAAATATTATCCTTAAATCTCTTTTATATACAATTCTCTTCTTAACTATAAGTTTTGTCATAAGAAATGAGGGAATGCGAATTTTCATTTCTCTCTTAAATGGTGCTCTTAAAAGATTGAGAACTGTTTTTTGAATTGTATATAGAAAAAATAATCTTTAAAGTATGAGCATTATTCAAAGTATCAGGAATTTGAAGAATATATATCCTTTAATTAGAAAGGAGAAGGATATTCTTCATAATGAATTGATATTCGAGAGAAAAGCAGATGAATTAACTCGTATAACACTTAATTGCGTAGATAGTGGTGTGACTAATGAGTGTTATGGAAGTAGTGACGTTATTGTATCACTTACAACATTTGGTAAGCGACTTTGGCGTGTATATCTTACAATTGAGAGTATTATGCAACAAAGTATGAAGGCTAATAGAATTGTTTTATGGGTCAATGAATCATATAAAGAGAAACTTCCCAAAACACTTTACTTGCAGATGCAACGAGGTTTAGAGGTGCGTTTTTGTGAGGATATTCGTTCATATACTAAATTGATCCCCTCTTTGCTAACATTCCCCGATGCTACAATTATTACTGTTGATGATGATATAATCTATGACTTTGATATGTTGGAAAATTTGATTCTTCCTCATATTGCTGATGAAAAGACTATTTTTGCAAATCGCGTGCATCTGATGACAAAAGGCAAAAATGGTTCTTTAAATAGCTACATGGATTGGAACTGGAGTGTGCCATTTACTGGTAAGTCTAATGTCTTGAATTTTTTAACAGGTGTGGGTGGAGTTTTATATCCGGTGCAATCTTTTGACAATGAGGTGTTTAATGAGCGTGTTTTCATGGATATTTGTAAATATGCAGATGATGTATGGTTTACAGCAATGGCGATAAGGGCTGGTACACCAATACAGAAAACTTTTACTTTTAATGAAAAAGGAGAAGGTTATATAGAGAATATATTTGTACAAGATAGAGCATTGTCAAATCAGAATATTAATGTTTTTGATTGTCGCAATGATGGTCAAATTAAAGCTGTATTTGATAAATATGGTATATATGACCTTTTATATTAAGTCAAATTAAATTTTCGTTATTTGATTTATGTAAACATTATTATGGTTTCGTTGATTTTTGAACCTAAATTTGAATTTTCAGAGAAATAGTAAGGCTTCTTTTTATAATGATATTTTTTGAGTAAGTGTATGGTAAACAATATCTTACCCCCCCCCCTTACAAAGGCGTATAGCATGGATTGATTATGCAAAGTCAATGAGTATTATCGGAGTAATGTTGTGTCATTCTTCGAGCAAGGTGTTTCAGTCTGTAGTGTTTGTGGATGAGATAATTAAGCTGTTTTTTTTGTCGTTGTTCTTTGTTTGTTCTGGATATGTAAGTGGTAAGTTAATTAACAGAACAGAGATAACGGGTAAGATTATTAGTTGGAAGGATTTTGAATTACTCATACCATTTTTTTCTATAGGTTCTCTTTATTGTTCACTTCCTGAACTTTCACGTGACACTTTCTCTATTATCAATACTATGGACAGGCTACTGTTAGATCCTAACAACTTCGGATACTGGTTCTTTCTTTGTCTGTTTCTATTTAGGTTGGCTGTCATTGCAAGTCAATATACGATATGCTTGGTTGGTAAGTCAGTAAAGAATATGAGCGAGGAAGCAAAATTCTGGGTTGTTATCATCTTTTCTACTCCAATAGCTTGTGTTCTTTCTTATATGCTGGGTAATATTTACAATTTTGTGTTTTACTACATATTCTATTTGGGGGGCTTTGTGATGAAACGTTATAGTTGGGTTGAATGGGTAATGGTACATCGTATTGTAGCTTTTACAATCGCTTTAGGCGCAATCTTATTATTTATTGGGATTCATATTATTGAATCTGATTTTAGGTGCATAATATTGGTTCGTTCATTTTTATATGAGTTTCCATTAAAAGTGTTAGTGACATTTTCTGTATTATGGATTTGTGTCAATATACAGGGTGAGTATCGATGGTTGTTAAGTATAGGTCAAAGGTCTTTAGATATTTATTGTTTACATGGTTTTTTTTATGTGGGAGCAACAACTTTCATACCAAAAGATGCTATTACAAATTATCCATGGGCATTACAATTTGTTATAATTGCTGTAATCGCATTTGGACTTGTAGTCGGTAGTTTACTGTTATCTTGTATTATTCGTAAAATCCCTTATTTGTCATTGGTCACATTTGGACGATAAGGAAGCAAAAACAATTTAATGATTAAAATATGACAACTTACAAAATTTGTGTAATCGGGCTTGGTTATGTTGGGCTGCCTTTGGCACGTCTGTTTTCAACAAAGTATGAAACTGTAGGTTTTGATATGAACCAGCAGCGTGTAGATGCACTTATGACAGGGCATGATGCAACTCTTGAGGTTAGTGACGAATTACTTCAGGATGCCATCAATAACCATGGTTTTAAGTGTACTACTAATCTTGATGATATTAAAGGTTGCAATGTTTATATCGTTGCTGTTCCTACTCCTGTAAATGATGATAATACTCCTGATTTGAAACCTCTTTGGGGTGCGAGCGAAACTGTAGGTAAGGTTATCTCAAAAGGTGATATTGTTATTTATGAGTCAACGGTATATCCTGGTGTAACAGAAGAAGAATGTATTCCTATTGTAGAGAAGGTGTCTGACTTGAAGTTCAATGTGGATTTTTACGCAGGTTACTCTCCTGAACGTATAAATCCTGGTGATAAGGAACATACTGTGGAGAAGATTAAGAAGGTTACTTCTGGTTCAACCCCTGAGATTGCGGACATTGTGGATAGTCTTTATAACAGCGTACTTGTAAATGGTACCCACAAGGCATCAAGTATCAAAGTTGCAGAAGCCAGCAAAATTATTGAAAACTCACAGCGTGACGTAAATATTGCTTTTATGAATGAGTTGGCGAAGATTTTTAATGCTATGGGTATTGATACTCATGATGTTATTGAGGCTGCTGCTAGCAAGTGGAACTTTATCAAACTGAGCCCGGGGCTTGTCGGAGGGCACTGTATTTCTGTTGATCCTTACTATCTTATTCAGAAAGCTCAGGTTTATGGCGTGCTTCCTCGTATTATGCATTCTGCTCGTCGTTTGAACGATGGTATGGGGGCTTATGTTGCGAATCAGACAGTGAGGTGTATGAATATGAAGGGTGTTATGGTGAAAGATGCAAAAATTCTTATCCTAGGTATTACATTTAAGGAGAATTGTCCAGACATACGCAACACAAAGATTGTTGACATCTATCAAACATTGGAGGAATACACAAAGTATATTACTGTCTATGATCCTTGGGCTAATCCAGAAAAGGTTAAGCATGAGTATGGTATTGACATCGTAACAGAATTGCCAACAGGTGAAAAATATGACGCGGTTATTAATGCTGTAGCTCATAAGCAGTTTACAGAACTTGATATTCGCTCACTCTGCATGGAGAATGGGGTTGTATATGATGTGAAAGGCATATTACCAAAACAAATCGTGGATGCACGTCTGTAATTTGATGGCGAGAAAAAGATATGAATACATTGATATTGCAAAGGGGGTAGTAATTATACTCATGGTGTTGGGGCATAGTTCTCTTCCGTGGTACCCTCAACGTTGGATATTTTCTTTTCACATGCCTTTTTTCTTTCTGATATCAGGCTTGATGACTAACTGGGAGAAGAATGATTTTAGGAAATTTGCATCTAAAAAGGTGTCAACCTTGTTGATACCCTTTGTTATATATTCGCTGATTGTATTACTGTTGACTCCGCTGTATTCTGATAAGACAATCGGTACACACAGTTGGCAGATAATGACGAGAGGTTGGGAGGGAATGGCACTTTGGTTTGTACCTGTATTGTTCTTTAGTCAAGTTGTTTGTTACTATGTTTTACGGTGGGGGCTTTTAAATAAGTATGTTGCTCTTGTTGTGATAATGCTTGTTACATATTTATATCGTAATCATGTGGAATTGCCATGGACTCTATATTGTATTCCTTATGCAAGTTCCTTTGTGATTATAGGGGCATTATTGAAAGGTGCTCTTTTGACTTTTCAAAATGTTTCACAATGGAAGACTGTTGGTGTATTGACAGGGTGTATGATTCTCTCATTAACTGCACCATTGGTTAGTGCCGTAGATATGTCGTGCAACAAAGTATACAACTTTATACCTGCTTATATTGGAGCAATCGCTGGTAGTTTTGCTGTGCTATTAGTATGTATGAGGCTTGAAAAATGGAGAATAACTACTAATTGGCTTCAGAAATGTGGCCAAAATACCTTTGTTATTGTCGCTTTCTCTCAAATAATCATCATGATAATTAATTACAATCAGATTTTATCACCGCAATATAGTTTTCTGAAATATGTGATTTTAGTAGTTGCTCTTGTAGCGATAGTCCAAATGAAAAAACATATATTAAAATCTTATAAAGAATTCAGAGGAGGTATAATATGAAGAAGGTTTCAATACTAATTCCTTGTTACAATGCGGAGAACTTCGTTGCGGAGACTTTGGATTGTTGCTTGAAGCAAACGTACGAGGATGTAGAAGTTGTGTTGGTTGATGATGGGTCGAAAGATAGATCTTATGATATAGCGAAGACATTTGAGTCAGAAAAGATAAAGGTATTTAAACAGTCAAATTCGGGCGCATGTCATGCTCGTAATTTTGCTTTCGAAAAAAGTTCAGGCGACTATATTATTTACTTGGATGCTGACGATATAATCAATCCTGAATTTGTTGAGGAGCATATACGGAGTATTGAGGATGTTAGCTCCAAAAGCGTAAGCTTTGGGGTTTGGGATAGGTTCCGACAACATACGGATGAATCACTTTTTCCAATGTTGGGTATCTATAAGGATTACGATAGTGCTTTTCAGTTGCTTCTTGATATGTGGATAAGTGGTGATATGTTGGCATGCACCTGCTACATGACTCCACGTGAATTAGTCGCGGAATCTGGAGGTTGGGACGAAACTGTATTAAAAAATCAAGATGGAGAATTCTTCGCTCGGGTTTTGATGCTCGCTGATAAAGCTGTGTTTGTGCCTAAATCTAGAATCTACTATCGCACAGGTGAATATCTCACTGTGAGTAAGGCAAGCAGTGAAAAAAAGGTCGCGTCTATGTTAGATACATTCGTGAGCTATAAGAATCATGCCTTGGTGCGTGAAGATAGCAAACGTGTGCGTGAAGCGTTAAGTATCAATTTCACTTTGTTTATGTATCTATATGGCAATCGATTCCCTAAACTATATAAAAGGGCTAAAGAGGAGATTAAAGCACTTGGCGTTGGCTATATTTTAAAGAATGAACCCCCAAGAGTCATTTCTCTTTGCAAAGTGATCGGCTTTAATCATTTTATGACAATCAGACGATTATTGCTAGGAAGATAAAGGTATTCATTCTTTAAATATTGATTTAATGAAATCGGTTTTGTATATAGGCATAAATTCTTACGGCTCAACATCTAAAATGAGAGCTGATAAAATGAGAAAGATTTTGGGTGATTGGGAAATGGACTTGATAGATACTGATATTCCTTATAATAAAATGGGACATATTTATCGTTCATTAGCTTTTCGCTACAAAGTCGGTCCTGCAATTTGGACTGTCAATAAATATATTTTAGATAATCTTCTAAACAAACAGTACGATTTGATTTGGGTGGATAAGGGTATTTTTGTTACAAAGAAAACAACAGAGGTGCTAAGACAAAGAGCTAAGACTTTGGTTCATTACACTCCTGACCCTGCTTTTACATTCCATAAATCGAGACATTTTTATGCAAGTATGTCTTTGTATGATTATATGATTACTACAAAGAGTTATGAGATGAATGATTTTGTGCGCATGATGGGTGGCAAAGATAAGGTCATCTATTGTACACAGGGATTTGACAAGGATATTCATCGCCCACTTATCTCATGGGAAAAGAAATTTGGAGTCGCATTCATTGGCCATCATGAGATAGAACGAGAAGTTCCTATTATTGCTTTGTTAAAAGCTGGAGTACAGGTGGTTTTGGCTGGCGGAAAGTGGGATAATTTTGTAAGAAGTCATAACAGTGATAATCTGAACTATTTGGGAGGTCCTGTAGAAGGAGAAGCTTATGTTGAAGCATTAAGTAGTTGTCTTTTTGCTTGGGGAGCAGTATCAAAATGGATTCCAGAGAAACATACTACTCGCACTTTTGAAATACCGGCCTGTAAAACAGCTTTGCTTACAGAACGCAATGAGGAGTTGGAGAGCTTTTTTAACGATGATGAAGTGATATTTTATGAGTCGATTGATGATTTGATAAACAAAATTAAGTATTATAATTGTCATCGGGATGAATTGAAGATTTTAATAGAGAAAGGGTATGCCAAGGTACAACAAGGTGGTTATGATTTTGATTCTATTATGAGAAAATTATTAAATACAGTTATAGTAAAATGAATAAGCAGTGTTTGATAACCGTAATTGTACCTGTGTATAATTGTGAGAAATATATAGAAATTTGTATAGAATCCGTACAGAATCAATCATTCAATTTGTGGAATTTAATCTTGGTTGATGATGGTTCTTTAGATAATTCAGGACAGTTATGCGATAAATATGCGAGTAAAGACGATAGAATAAAGGTCTTGCATGTCCAAAATGGAGGTCCTGGTCATGCACGTAACTGTGGCATAAAAGAATGCAAATCGGTATGGTTTACATTCTTGGATAGTGATGATGTTATTGAATCAGAATATTTGGCCAATTTTCATGTCGAACAGTTAACTTCAAATACATCTCTTTCAATTCAGGGGTTCAAGCGTGTAAATTTAGATGGGATGGAACTTGGAGAAACAGTAAGTTACAAAAATATTTCTTATCAAGGTCCAGGTTTCTTAGAGAGGGCGTTTGTTGAAAGTGACTTATTTGCTTATGGTCAATCTTGTGGTAAATTGTATAACAAAGTTGTTGTTGAACAAAATGAACTTTCAATGTCTGAGGTGATAAGGCATAGTGAAGACCAGTTGTTCTATTTGCAATATCTTCTTCATGTGACTGATATTCAGTTGCACTCAGGAAGTATGTACTGTTACCAGTTTACGGGGGAACAGTCTTTGACTCATATACGGATCCCTTATGAGGAAGGCGTTAAACGATTCGTATGCTTAGAAAAGGCCTGCTTGAATGTTCTTGAAAAACATAAATTGACAAACCAAGATGTTTTGAATAAGATATATTATTATTGCATGACAGGGGGCATATCTATTATTTTACAGTCACTATATAAGGAAGAATTTAACAATGATGCTCGTGTTAAGGTTTTAGAATTGATTTCTGATAAGATAAAAGAAAATACTTCAAAATTCAATCCTAATGGTGTTAAAGGTAAACTTTTGAAATATTGTATTCTATGGTTGCCTTTACATATCAATGATAAATTATTAGCAATGCTTTTTAAATAATGAAAATTTTATATATCTATCGAGAAAAAGAAAAGAACGAGCATAGTATCGAAGCTGTTTTTGATACGATTGCAAGTTCTATGGAAGGGTTGGGGCATGAGGTGCATAAATGGTATAAGCCGGTGTCATGGAAGCTGACTTTTAAAGAAATCCATAAATTAAGAAAGCAGCATTATGATATTTATCATATTACAGGTGATGTAAATTATTTGTGGTTGTTTTTCCCTTGGTCAAAGACGACGATGACCTGCCATGATATAGGTATGTATAAGAATCATGCAAAACGGTTAGTTTCTGTTCTTTATGTATGGGTATGTTTTATTATTTCTCAATGGTTTATAAAAAAAATAACAGCGGTGAGCGAACTCACTAAAAGCGATTTGGTGAATATTTTAAATATTCGTAATAATAAAATTCAGGTAATTCCTAATCCTATTTCTCTTCCTTTGAGCAGGTGTAAGAAGCCGTTTAATCGCGAGCGTCCTACAATCTTACAGATCGGATCTGGATGGCATAAGAATCTTGAAGGGTTACTAGAGAGTATACGTGATATAAAATGTTATGTTGAGATAGTTGGGAAACCGGATGAGGTTGATATGAAGCGATTGAATGATTATGGAATTGATTATAACATATCAAGTCATATTTCTATTGCGGAGATTGTACGCAAATATCAGGAATGTGATATTCTATATTTCGTGTCTCGTTCAGAAGGTTTTGGCATGCCAATTATTGAAGCACAAACTGTTGGAAGAGCCGTTATAACGACAAACACAGAACCTACCAAGACTGTTGCTAACGGTGCTGCTATACTCTGTGGCACAGAAGATCATCAGGCTATTCATGATGCCATTGTAAAACTGATTTGGGATGATGAGTTTCGCAATAGCTTAATAGAAGAAGGATTTGCTAATGCAGCACAATATAATGCAGAAAACATTGGTATAATGTATGAAAAATTTTACAAAAATGTTTTCCACATTCAGTAATGAGAATTTCGGATAAGAATATTAATATATTTGCTAATATGGTGCTATCTGCCATAGTAGCCATGGTCTATATTATTTTCCAGACCAACTGTTATTATGGCGCGTTTTTAAGAATAATGGTGGGAGTTGGATTGGTACCCGTACTAAGCTTCGGTCTCATAACTTTTAGAACAACAGATATTCGTTTTGCAGTTTTAACTCTTGTACTGTACCAAACTTGGAATATGTTTTTGCAACCCTATTTATGGGCAGATCCAATTTCGTCAATATATCGTATGTTTTCATCTAAGGATTTTCCCATGATGTCTGTGTTCTGCGCATTATCTATTTGGGCAATGTATTTAGGTAGTTTGTATGGTATTGCAAAGGTAAAGACTAATCCTATGTTTGAATCTAAATATATGGATAATCGCCAAATTGAGCGTGTATTGAAATTGCTGATATTGGGTGGGGTTGCTATATCTATTTTTCAAGAAGTCATATCCTACTTGGGTATTCCTTTCGGTCTTTTTGGTTTGATAGAGACAATGCTGCCAGCTACAGTGGGTGCGATAGCTGTTTTATATTGGCTTAGAGGAGGTCGAAATATTTTTTATATAGTATTAGTTGCTATATATATGGTGTATTACTTTATTTATTATGTAGGTGGTACCTTGTTTGTGTATTGTATATTCTTGGTTCTTGCTCCTGTTGTTACGTATATGCTTGAAACAAGAAGAATACCATACAAGACCGTTTTGTTAGTCACTATTCTGTTGATGCCAATTTTTATTACACGACATACTTATCGAAATGAAGGACTCTATTCGAGAGGTATAGAAAGAATAGCTGTTGGAATGCAGATTCTTGCAAATGAGTATGGAAACATAAGTTGGGATAAATTTATAAAATTAAGGGAAAAGGAAAAAGAGAACTACAATGTTGACAATAGAACAGAGGGGGTAACGTACTTAGCTACAGTAATTAGAAGTATAGATTCTGGTAGAGCGAATTTTGTATATGGTGAAACAATGGTTTGGTTTCCAACAATGGTATTGCCACGCTTTTTGATTCCTTTTCGTCCCCCCCAAAACATGGGTGACCAATGGGCTATCTATTATGGCTTGAAGGATCCTTCATGGAGAGCGAGTATCAATTTTCCTATGCTGTGTGAATTCTATGCGAATTTTGGGTACTTTGGAATGCTATTCTTCTCTTTTCTGTGTGGAATATTAGTGGTTTGGTTTATGCGAAAATTCAACGATGGAGTGGGTGATCTAAACTTGCTGTTGTTGATTTTTGTGGTTTCAAAAATTGTTGTCGTTGAAGCTAATATTTCTTTGGGATATGGTGCTATATTACAGGTGATGACTGTTTGTTGGCTATATAAGAAAGTAAAAGCATAATGAAAATGGCTCTGAATCGCTGTTTGTTTTGAGTCTCTGAGTGTAAAGATCATTTTGTTTATCAGAACTTATATCGTTAAATGAAGCAACGGAAGATTGAATTTGAAATACTGAAATCGGTATTGATAATCAGCATTGTCGTGGGGCATGCTTTTTCTATTCCTTTAATAAATGTATTTTGGTACCATGTACCAGGATTTTTTATGTTAACGGGGTATTTTAGTAAAAATCCAACAGGGGGAAATTTGCCTGATATCAGCAGTATGCTAATTCATAAATTACGTCGATATGTCGTTCCTTACTTTTCTTACTGTATAGTATTCTATATCCTGTTTCAACAAGAACCTGTAATTAAAAATCTCGTTCGGATATTATTAGCGGGAGGATGGAATGTTAGTTTATATAGTTATCCCTTTTGGTTTATCAATGCGTTGTTTGTGGCTTCTATGGTATTTGATTTAATATTGTGTGCGTTTGAAAAAGTAAAGAATCCCAAAAAGCATTTTATGATGGCTTCATTATTTATAGGTATATGGATGTTTGTTCATTGCAATGCAGTTTTTCCATTCACCGTTTATTTACCTTGGAGTATTGACCAATCATTGGGTGCATTAGTGTTTATCTATATTGGATATATAATTAAGGGAGCTACGTTGAAATGGTGGTGGGCTATATTCCCTTTGGTTGCATTTGTTTTTACTCTTTTACATTACTATTATCCAGAGGTTGACTGTCATTTGAATATGTGTCCTATGACTTACAGAAGTATTATTGTTGATCTGTTTGTTCCGGTTACATTTATTGCTACATTTTATATTTTGGCTTTAGGATTATCACGTATCCCCAAAGTGAATATAGTATTGGGCTCTGTGGGGAGTGCTTCGTTTACGATTTTTTTTACTCATGCTGCAGTGATTGCTGCGTGGCCATGCAATGTGACATGGTGGACTGTATTGGTTGCAGTGTGTGGTGGAATATGCCTTCATGTTGTATTGAATAGATATAGCATTATAAGAATGCTATTTATAGGAAAATGAGTGTACAAAAATGACACCATACTTAAGCGATAAGATAAAGGTAATGTCTTTTGTTTGTATTATATTAGTTGTATGGATTCATACCTATTATACAGAGGGAGATGACTATATTTCATCGATACTTCTGATGAATTTTTGGGGAGGTGGTGTCTGTATGTTGGCTGTGCCAACATTTTATACTATTTCAGGTTATCTGTTTTTTTTAAATGTCAATTCAGTAAGTGACGTATATAAGAAGCAAAAAAAGCGGATAAGAACATTGTTTGTGCCTTATATGCTGTCCAATGTACTATCAATAGTTTTTTATTATGGACTAGATTTGGTGACATCCGAAGTGCCTGCATGGTATGCAATGATAAATAACAATCTATTGGATAGAGCTTCGGGGTATGGTCTTGGTTATTGGTTGTATTATTGTTTTTGGGAAGGTCCTATTGCATTTCAACTGTGGTTTGTTAGGGACTTGATGGTTTTGGTAGTTCTTGCTCCTATAACATATGTTTTGTTTAGGTATATAGCCAAGTCATGCATTTTGACTGTATTGGGATTGTCAGCGTGTATAGGAGTAGCGTTCTATCATGCAAATCCTTTTACCTGGGCTACCGGATGGTTTTGTTTAGGTGGATTGCTGGCAATGAATAAATATGTAAATGTAATAACATTGACGAAGGTACGTTCTTGGGCTTATTTATGCATTGTTGTAGCATTAGGAGTGATCGTATTGGATGCAATGTATATAGCAGGCATATCGTCAATATTTATAAAGCAGGATGTGATAACTATTTTAGGGGTACCTTCAGTTTGGGTACTGTATGACGACATATCCAAGGGGAGTATCTTGTGTAATAATCGCACCGTAGCTACAGTTTGTGGAAGTTCATTTTTTATCTATTTGATACATGAGCCTTTCTTGAATATTTTCAAGAAAATTCCTTTACTGTTTGATAAAGGTGAGTGGTGTATTAATCTTTCTTATGTCTTGTGCCCAATTGCTTTTATTATAGTCTGTATTGTATTTGGGGGAGGGCTTAAACGTTGGTTGCCTAAATGTTATGGTATTTTTACGGGTGGTAGAATGTAAATATTATCAATATAAAAAGGTTTAGAATAGATGAATATCGTTTTTGTATCGATGGCATTGAATATACACCAAATAGGGGTGTCGGATGAGTTATATAGGCTTACGGGAGGCAAATTTTGTTTTATAGAAACCGGATATGGAACCAAGGGGGTACAAAAGGGTGGAGAATCAGAGTTTGCTTCACGCTCATTTCTTATAAAAGTAAAAAATAGTTCGACTTCACAAAAGAGTGTAGCCTTGCAAATTATTCGTGATGCAGATATGATGATATTTGGTGCTGCTCCCATTGAATATCTAAAAGAACGAGTTAAAACGGGGAAACTGACGTTTGTTTATAGTGAACGTTGGTTTAAGCGGGGGATATTGAATCTGCTTTCACCACGTTTATTACAGCAACAGTGGTTTTATCATATCCATTGTCACGGAAAACCTGTATATGCGTTATGCGCAAGTGCATACGCTGCGGGTGATTTCGCAAAAATGTTCTCGTTTAAGAATAAATGTTTTAAGTGGGGGTATTTTACGTCTGTTTCCGAGTTAGATATTGAGAATATTCAAAAATCAAAACGGTGTGTTTCCACTGTAAAAATCTTGTGGGTAGCAAGATTTTTACAGTTGAAGCATCCGGAACGGATGCTTCAACTGGCTTCGTTATTGCGAAATCGTGATGTTGACTTTTCAATAAACATGATTGGGGTGGGGCCGGAATATGATAAAATTGGTTCTGCTATTCAAACCATGGGGCTGGAGAATTATGTACATCTGTTAGGACGTGTGTCTAACAACGAGGTGATGGAAGCTATGCGTACCCATGATATATTCTGTTTTACGAGTGATAAGAACGAGGGGTGGGGGGCTGTGTTGAATGAGGCAATGAGTAGTGGTTGTTGCCCTGTCAGTTCTATCGAGACAGGTTCTACTCCTTATCTTATTAAAGATGGTATAAATGGGTTATCATTTGACTTGAAGAAAGAGGATGACTTGTTTGAAAAGGTGTTGTGGTTGATAGAACACCCGGAGGAGCGTGAAAAGATGAGTATCGAAGCATATAAGACAATGCGTGATGTGTGGAGTCCCAAAAATGCTGCTACACAATTGGTAAAATTATGTAAGATTATGCAAAGTGGTGATGGTGCATTAGTGGCGGATGGTCCTTGTTCGAGGGCTTTGTGAATAAAAACAGTTGAGTAATAATATGAAAGTGCTACAAACAATACCATCTTTGTTGGCTTCGTGGGGAGGACCTTCGACATGTACATGCGATTTGTTGGAAGGTTTGTATGGTATCAAGGCAAATGTGGATTTGCTTACATCAGATGCTTCTTGTATAGATGAAGTTGTCTTGGGAAAGGGGAGGCCATGGATGAAATTAGTCGAGTATGATTGGAAGACTCCCATTGCCTTATCAAAGAACATCAAATCTTTTTTGTCGGACAGCGACTATGACTTGTATCATGCCAACACAATTTGGTTATACATAAGTCATATCACATGTGATACAGCGCGCAAAAAAAATTGCCCTTATGTGCTTTCACCGCATGGTATGCTTTATCCTACTGCGCTTAGTGTTAAACCGTGGAAGAAGTGGCCTATGCGCAAACTTTGGTTTGACAAGGATATTGCTCAAGCCGATTGTTTGCACGCTACGTGTGAGCAGGAGATGAAGTATATTCGTGAGTTTGGTTATAGGGGACCAATTGCCGTTATTCCTAATCCAGTGGTTTTCCCTGAAAGGATAGACTTGAAAACATCGGCTCCTTCTAAAAAAGTGCTTGGATATTTGGGGCGCCTTCATCCAATCAAAAAGGTGGAGAACTTGCTGCAGGGAGCTTCCTTAGCTTTAGGAAAGGGATGTGACATTCCTTTCTCTATAGCTATTATGGGTAAAGGTTCTGACGATTATGAAAGATTTCTGAAGAATGAGGTTACAAGGCTGGGGCTTGAGGGCAGGGTTGACTTTGTAGGGTTTGTGCAGGGGAGAGAAAAATATGAACGTCTGGCTAATATTTGGACTTTGTTTGTACCTAGTGCGCAAGAGAACTTTGGTATGATTGTGCCTGAGGCTTTGATTTGTGGAACTCCGGTATATGCATCATTGGGTACTCCGTGGAGTGAACTGAATAATTGTAATTGTGGCTGGTGGAAGGATAATAGTCCTGAGACGATTGCGGAGGTAATTATTAAATCGTTACATAAGAGTGATGATGATATTCTTGCGATGGGTGTTCGTGGTAGAAGTCTGATGGAGGAAAAGTATGAACAGCATAAGGTTGCTCAAATGATGGTTGACTTATATAATTGGATTTTGGGTAAGGGGGAGAAACCAAAGTTTGTGTATGAACTTTAGTCGACTTTATTACGTGAAATTTCAACACAAGATTAACGATGAATAAGACTGATTTATCTAAATATCCTGTAGGGGAATGGGCTGCGAATGTGAGTGTTGTTAAGAGGATGCTGTGGTTTTTCTTGAACTCCATGTTTTTGCAGTCAAGTTTCTTTCCAATGATGGGATTTAAGAAATGGTTACTTCGAAAATTTGGAGCAAAAATCGGCAAAGGGGTATTTATTAAGCCTTCTGTGAATATCAAGTATCCCTGGAATCTGACAATTGGTGACGATACATGGATTGGCGAGGGTGTGTGGATTGATAATTTGGGAAAGGTGACTATCGGTAGTAACGTCTGCATCAGTCAGGATTCTATGCTGATGTGTGGTAATCACAACTACAAGAAATCGACATTTGACCTGATGGTTGGCGAGATTACGATTGAGGATGGTGTGTGGGTGGGTGCCAAGTGTTTGGTGTGTCCTGGTGTGACTCTGCACTCTCATGCCGTTTTGGCTGTCGGGTCTGTGGCTTCGACTGATTTGGATGTATACTCTATTTATCGTGGTAATCCTGCGGTGAAGGTCAAGGAGAGGGTGATTGAATAAAAACGTGAAATTATGAAAATATCTATAGTAACAGTAACATGGAATAGTGCAGCCACACTGAGAGATACTATTGAGAGTGTACTGAAACAAAACTACAAAAACTTAGAATACATCATTGCGGATGGGTTGTCTAAAGATGAAACTGTGAACATTATCAAAGAATATGAGCCTAAATTCAATGGGCGCATGAAATGGTTCTCGGAGAAGGATAAGGGTATGTATGATGCTATGAATAAGGGGATTCAGATGGCTACTGGTGATATTGTGGGTATCATTAACTCTGATGATTTCTTCCATCGTACTGATGTGATCTCGAAGGTGGCAGAGGCTTTTGAACAAGATAACTTTATTGAGGCTGTATATGGTGATGTCCGCTTTGTAAACGATGGTGATTTGAATAAAACGGTTCGTTATTATTCATCTAAAAACTTTGCTCCTTGGCGTTTCCGTATGGGTTTTATGCCTGCACATCCTTCGTTCTATACCTATAAACACAATTTTGAAAAGTATGGGTACTACCAATATGATTACAAAATTGCTGCAGACTATGAGTTGTTGACTCGTTTCCTTTATTCCCATAAGTTGAAGGCTAAGTATATGCCTCTGGACTTTATGAAGATGCGTACGGGAGGGAGGAGTACTGCCAATTGGAAAAGTAACTGGATTCTTAATAAAGAAATTATTCGTGCATGCCGTGAGAACGGTATTTGGACTTGTATGCCATTGTTGGGCTTGAAGTATTTCGTGAAAGTTTTTGAATTATTTATTACTAAAGAATAATATGAAGATACTAATTACCGGTATCCATGGCTTTGTGGGGGGGAATCTGGTAAAGGCTTTGGGACAAAGTAATGAAATTTATGGTCTTGACATCATTATGCCTGAAAAGGATGGTGTGGTTAGGACTTTTTCATGGGATGACTTTGATAATGGATTTGTTCCACAAGTGGAGGCTGTGATTCACTTGGCAGGCAAAGCGCATGATTTGAAAAAAACTTCTGGACCAGAGGTGTATTTTAAGGTAAATACGGGTCTTACCCAAAAAGTGTATGATTGGTTTCTTAAATCATCAGCAAAGAAGTTTATCTTTTTCTCTTCTGTTAAGGCTGCAGCTGATTTTGTTCCGGGCGATATTCTTACTGAGGATATTGTTCCTAATCCTGTAGGGCCTTATGGTGAGTCTAAAATTAAGGCTGAGGAATATATATTATCGCATCCTGTGGCAGACAAGCAGGTGTATATCATGCGCCCTTGCATGATACATGGGCCTGGTAATAAAGGAAATCTCAATCTGCTTTATGGTGTGGTGAAGAGAGGAATACCCTGGCCGTTGGGGGTATTTGAGAATCACCGTTGCTTTACCTCTATTGATAACCTTTGTTTTGTTATAGAAGGATTGCTTGCTAAAGATGTGGCTTCGGGTATTTATAATATGTGTGACGATGAGGCTTTATCAACTAATGACCTTATTACAGTTATTTGTAAAGCTTTGGGTAAAAAAACGCATATTTGGTATTTACCCAAAGGGCTGATGAACGTTATGAGCAGTATAGGAGATATCTTGCATTTGCCACTAAATTCAGAGCGTTTGACTAAACTAACTGAAAATTATGTGGTAAGTAATACTAAGATAAAAAAAGCGTTGGGAGTGGATAAAATGCCTATACGTGCCGAAGAAGGTCTGACACAAACTATAAAATCATTTGTAAATACGAAATAAGTATGTTTACGTATCTGTTGATAGCAGTATTACTGCTTGTTCTTGAATTAGCCTATTTTAAAATTGCCGACAAGTATAATATCATAGACAAACCTAATTTACGTTCATCGCATACTTCTATTGTGTTGCGTGGCGGTGGTATCATTTTCTTGTTTGGAGCCTGGCTTTATGTGACCTTTTATGGTTTCACTTGTCTTTGGTTCTTATTAGGTCTCACGATGTTGGGGGGGATCAGTTTTGTTGATGATATTCACTCAGTACCCAACAAGTTTCGTCTGATTGTACAGTTTACCGCTATGGTACTTATGTTTTACCAATGGGGTATTTTGTTGCCTGAATATTGGTGGATGATTGTCGTTGCCCTCGTAGTATGTACTGGTATTATCAATGCTTATAACTTTATGGACGGTATCAATGGCATTACCGGTGGTTATTCATTGGCGGTGCTTATTCCGTTATTTATTCTTAATTTGCAGGAGGAGTTTGTCGACCGGAACTTTATTATTGTGACTTTGCTTAGCGTGCTGATATTCTGCTTCTTTAACTTCCGCACTAAGGCAAAATGTTTCGCGGGTGATGTGGGGAGTGTATCTATTGCATTTATTCTGCTTTACTTTTTAGGCTCTTATATATTAAAAAGCGGAAACTACTGGGCTATTCTGCTATTAATGGTATATGGTGTTGATAGTGTGCTTACTATCTTCCATCGAATATTGTTGCATGAAAATATAGGCAAACCTCATCGTAAACATGTTTATCAATTGATGGCCAATGAATTGCATATTAAGCATGTGATAGTGTCGACCGTCTATATGGTTATGCAATTAATAATCTCTTTGGGGGCTATTTATTTGCCTATGAATAAGTATTGGTATTTAGTTGTAGTGCTGGTATTACTTTGTATCGTCTATGTCTTGTTCAAGAGAAAATATTATCACCTACACGAAGAATATCTACGTGCAAAAGTTAATGAGAAATAATTATGGAAATAAATGATAAACTACTTGATGAACTGTTAGCTCAGGCGGGAACAAATGAGAGGCGGCGCATTAATCTTGATTTGCGTAACGGTGAAGGTGACACTTCTCAGCGTATGCTTAATGCCTTGCTACCGGGAACGCTTGTTCCTATTCATCGTCATACTAAAACAATTGAGACTGTCATTCTGCTTAGAGGTCATATAACGGAACTTTTTTATGATGAAAAAGGTGTTGAATGTGCTCGGCATGAATTGAATCCTGCATGTGGTATTTATGGCGTACAAGTACCTGCCGGAATGTGGCATACTCTTATTGTGTATGAGCCCTCTATCATTATAGAAATGAAAGATGGAGCCTATGTGCCAATTACTATGGATGACATTTGGCAATATGAATAAGTTACAAAGCTCCCTATATAAATCGAATTTAATATCAGGTATGGGGAAAGAGCACGGATAGTAGAACTATACGTCAAGGTTTGACGTTGACAAAAGGTCGGGAAGAGTACAGTGGTATGTTCCTGACTTATACCCTCATATTAGCATGAAACTAATATGATTTGTATGTGAGATATATCAACTGTCTGTGAAGATAGTTGATATATTTGTTAGAGCAGTGCTTTAGGAAGGCTAAAGCACAGCTTTAGAGGTCGTAAAGCACTGCTTTAGGACTTATAAAGCACTGTGTTTGTTTGACGATGGGTGTGGCGGGTATGATGAGTTTATCAGGTGCGGTGGATATGGTGGGTACAGCAGGTACACTTTTTTCGGGGCTCTCTATACACACGCACACGTGCGTGCATTAATAAGTACGTGAGTACGTGTGTGTGGAAAAAATGCGGGGTGCATTTACTGTACCTTTTGTACCTGCGGAGCTGTTCATATAAAGTAAAAGGAGCAGGCGGGAAAAAGTTTTCTGCCTGCTTTCTTTTTGAACGGATATTTTTTGTAGCTTTGTGAAAAATATGATTGATATGGAAGCTTTGCAAAGATTATACCCCATAGGAATACAGACTTTTTCTGAAATTCGTGAGAAGAATTACCTTTATATCGATAAGACGGAATACGTTTATCGCATGACTCATTTTGCGAAATATGTGTTTCTGAGTCGTCCTCGCCGTTTTGGTAAGTCTTTGCTTACTTCTACTTTGCATAGTTATTTCTCGGGTCGTAAGGATCTGTTCCAAGGGTTGGCTTTGGAGAGGTTGGAGAAGGATTGGACAGAGTATCCGGTGCTCCATTTCGATATGAGTACGGCCAAGCACGTCGGAAAAGATGAATTAATAAGCGAGTTGGAACGTAAGTTGACAACTTATGAAAGAATCTATGGTCGAAATGAGGAAGATATTTATGTCAATCAGCGGTTGCAAGGTCTGATAGAACGTGCGTATGAGCAGACGGGTAGGCAAGTTGTAGTTCTTATAGACGAATATGATGCCCCTTTGCTTGATGTGGTGCATGAAAAGGAAAATCTAGGCGTATTACGTAATATCATGCGTAACTTCTATAGTCCCTTGAAGGCTTGTGATCCTTATCTGAAGTATGTGTTTCTGACTGGTATCACCAAGTTCTCTCAGTTGAGTATCTTTAGTGAATTGAATAATATCAAGAATATCAGCATGGATGAGCCATACGCTGCGATCTGCGGAATAACGGAGGATGAAATGCTAACGCAGATGAAAGAGGATATGGAGAGATTGGCCGCGAAATTGAATATTCCTTCTGAAGAAGTCTTGCTGAAGTTGAAGGAGAATTATGACGGTTACCATTTCACTTATCCGTCTCCCGACATCTATAATCCGTTCAGTCTGTTGAATGCTTTTGCGGACGGTAAATTTGGTTCTTACTGGTTCGGTAGCGGTACTCCTACATACTTGATAAAGATGTTGGAGAAGTTTGGTGTGGAACCTTCGGAGATCGGTAATAACCATGCAGAAGTTTCCGCTTTTGATGCTCCTACTGAAACAATGACTGATATTATTCCATTATTATATCAGAGTGGTTATATCACTATCAAGGATTATGATGAGAGTATTGACCTGTATACGTTGGATATTCCTAATAAAGAAGTACGGTTGGGGCTAATGAAAAGCCTTTTACCTAATTACGTGGCCAGCAAAACTCGGGAAACGACTACTATGGTGGCTTATCTTTCCCGTGATATCCGTAATGATGATATGGATTCTGCGTTGCGTCGGCTGCAGACTTTCTTGTCCACCATTCCTTATTGTGACAATACGAGGTATGAAGGTCACTATCAGCAGATGTTCTACATCATTTTTAGCTTATTGGGTTCTTTTGTGGATGTTGAGGTCCGTACTCCCCGTGGTCGTGTGGATGTGGCGCTTCGTACGAAAACCACACTTTATGTGATGGAGTTGAAGTTTGATAAGACTGCCGGTGAAGCTATGGAACAGATCAATCTGAAGAATTATCCTGAACGCTTCGCTTTGTGTGGGCTTCCGGTCGTGAAAGTGGCGATAAACTTTGATAGTGAACGTTGTACGATAGGAGACTGGATAATTGAAAAATAATAGTGGCTCTAAAGAAAATATAGATATTAATATGGAAGCTTTGCAAAGATTATACCCTATAGGGATACAGACTTTTTCCAAGATTCGTGAGGGTAATTACCTCTATATAGATAAAACGGAGTATATCTATCAGATGACACATTCGGCCTCTAGCTATGTGTTTCTGAGTCGTCCTCGCCGTTTTGGTAAATCCTTGCTTACTTCTACTTTGCATAGTTATTTCTCTGGTCGTAAGGATCTGTTTC
>ERZ791744.358-NODE-358-length-49007-cov-5.945436_pt1 | contig 49007 bp, 42 predicted proteins | sample MGYA00510039_ERZ791744 | MGnify/ENA primary metagenome ERZ791744 (study PRJEB30046, sample SAMN00791969) | human gut metagenome | study: EMG produced TPA metagenomics assembly of the A metagenome-wide association study of gut microbiota in type 2... | reverse complement strand
ATGGAACCCTTAAAACCCCGCGACAAGGTAACGCAGCACATGACCCGCGACGGCCTGATGCTGGATAACCAGACCACCGGCGAAAGCGTCAATGTGTCCAGCCGGGAGACCGAGCAGGAATACACCGCCCAGCCGGAGGGCGCGGCGGAAAAAATACTGGAACGGGCGGACGAACTGCACGACCGCCACAAGGCAAAGAAAGCGGCCAAGGACGCTGGAAAAACCGTGGCGCAGGCTACCGGCCCCGTTTCCCGGTTGCAGTTTACCGCCGAGGAACGGGCCTCCCCAGAGCTGGCCCCGTATATCAAAAAGGCAGAAAAACGGGCGGATAAGCTGGAAGCGGCCAAAGAAGCCCTGCCGAAAAAGCGCGTCGTCACCAAGGAAACCGTCTATGATGAGGCCAAGGGCAAGGCCAAAAGCAGGCTGTATTTTGACAAGGTGGAGAAAGCCCCTCCCCAGCTCAAACCAAACCCGGCCAGTCGTCCCATACAGGAAGCCGGGCTTTACCTCCACGGAAAAATCCACGAGGTAGAACACGAAAATGTGGGCGTGGAGGGCGGCCACAAGGGGGAGGAACTGGCGGAACGGCAGGCGGGCCGCATGATCCGCAGCGGCGTCCACCGCCACAAGCTCAAGCCCTACCGGGCCGCAGCCAAGGCCGAGAAAAAGGCCATTGCCGCCAATGCGGAGTACATCTACCAGAAATCCTTGCGGGACAACCCGGAAATGGCGCAGGCAGTGAAAAACCCGGTGGCCCGGTTCTGGCAGAAACAGAAAATCAAACGGGACTATGCCAAGGCAGCACGGGCGGCGGGCCAGACGGCACAGGGCGCAGCCAGCGCCACCAAGACCACCGCCGCAGCCGCCAAAAAAGCCGCCGAGAAAAGCAAACAGGCCGCGTCCTTTGTGGCCCGGCACTGGAAAGGTGTGCTGCTGATCGGCGGTGTGGGCCTTATGCTCATGCTGATTATGGGCGGCCTGCAATCCTGTACGGCCATGTTCGGCAGCGCAGGAACCGGCGTGGCAGCCACGTCCTATCTGTCCGAGGACAGCGATATGCTGGGGGCGGAAGCCGCCTATGCGGACATGGAGGCCGATTTGCAGTATGAGCTTGACAACTACGAAAGCCTGCACCCCGGCTATGACGAATACCGTTTCGATCTGGACGAGATCGGTCATGACCCCTATGTGCTGACTTCCATCCTGTCGGCGCTGCATGAGGGCGTCTATACGCTGGGCGACGTGCAAGGCGACCTTGCCATGCTCTTTGAGAAGCAATATACCCTGACACAGACCATTGAAACCGAAACCCGATACCGCACCGAAACCCGGACGGACAGCGAGGGCAACACCTATACTGTGCAAGTTCCCTACACCTATTACATCTGCAACGTGAAGCTGGAAAACTTCGATATGTCCCATCTGCCTGTTTACATCATGGGCGAGGAACAAATGAGCCTGTATGCGGTGTATATGCACACGCTGGGCAACCGGCCTGACCTGTTCCCAAACGGCACCTATCCCAACGCTTCCACCGTCAAGGAGCCGACCTATTACGACATTCCCCCGGAGGCTTTGGAGGACGCCACCTTTGCCGCAATGATGGCCGAGGCGGAAAAGTATGTAGGTTATCCGTATGTGTGGGGCGGCAGCTCTCCCAGCACCAGCTTTGATTGCAGCGGCTTTGTGAGCTGGGTAATCAATCACAGCGGATGGGACGTGGGACGGCTGGGTGCACAGGGCCTTTGCAATATCTGTACCCCTGTTTCCCCGGAGCAGGCCAAGCCCGGCGACCTTGTATTTTTCGTCGGCACCTACGACACCCCCGGCGTTTCCCACGTCGGCATTTATGTGGGCAATTCCGTGATGTTGCACTGTGGCGACCCTATTTCCTACACCAACCTCAATTCGAGTTATTGGCAGCAGCATTTCTATTGTTACGGGCGTCTGCCTTGACGCCAGAAAGGAGTTTTGACTATGGCAAACAAACTTGACCGTATCGAAAAGGACATTGAGAAAACCAAGGCCAAGATCGCGGAGCTGCAAAAGCAGCTTCGTGAGCTGGAAGCGGCAAAGACCGAGCAGGAGAATTTGCAGATCATCCAGCTTGTGCGCGGCCTGAACATGAAGCCGGAGGAATTTGCGGCGTTCCTGCGCGGCGGCGCTTTGCAGAGCGCCCCGGCCCCGCAGCCGGATTTTGAACAGGAGGACAATGCCAATGAAGAATAAGATCATTCGCACGTTTACCGTGACGCTGGCCGCCGTGCTTTGCCTGACGGCCTTTTCCACCACCGCGTTTGCCGGTGGCACTGACCCCAACCCGGAGCCTTTGCCGGAAACCACCGAGGCACCGCAGGAGGAAGAACCCACCACCGGCGGCATGGAGCCGGAGGGCGTACCTGTTACCCCGGAGGGCAATGCAACACTGGTGGATGATTTTTATGGGGATAAGCAGCTTATCACCGTTACCACCAAGGCGGGCAACTACTTTTATATCCTGATCGACCGCGCCAACGAGGACAAGGAAACCGCCGTTCACTTCCTCAACCAAGTGGACGACGCTGACCTGCAAGCACTGTTGGAGGACGGCAAAGCCGCCCCGGAAACCTGTACCTGTACGACCAAGTGCGCGGCGGGAGCCGTCAACACGAATTGCCCGGTATGTAAAACCAATATGACCGAGTGTACCGGCCCGGAGCCGGAACCGCAGGAGCCGGAGGAAACCGAGCAGCCGCAGGAAGGTGAAGCGAAAGGCAGCGGCATGGGCGGCCTTGTCGTGTTCCTTGTGGTGGCCCTGATCGGCGGCGGCGCGGCCCTTTACTTCTTCAAGTTTAAGAAGCCCAAGGCCGACACCAAGGGCGGCGACGAGCTGGACGAATACGATTTTGGCGAGGACGAGGACGACGAGGACGAACCGACCCCGGAGGACGAGGAACCCGCGCAGGATAAGGAGGAATAAGGAATGAGTATTCAGTTGGTAATTGCAGAGAAACCGAGCGTCGCCCGCAGCATTGCGGGCGTGATCGGTGCGGATCAGAAAAGGGACGGCTACATGGAGGGAAACGGCTATCTGGTGAGCTGGTGTATCGGCCACCTTGTTTCCCTTGCCGACGCCGGAGCCTATGACGAGCGTTTCAAGAAGTGGCGCTATGACGACCTGCCGATTTTGCCACAGGAATGGCAGTACATCATCCCTGCCGAGAAGAAAGGCCAGTTTGCCGTGCTGCGCTCTCTGATGGAGCGCCCCGACGTGACGGGGCTTGTGTGCGCCACCGACGCCGGGCGCGAGGGTGAGCTGATTTTCCGTTTTGTCTACCAGATGGCGGGCTGCAAAAAGCCGTTCAAGCGCCTTTGGATTTCCAGCATGGAGGACGCCGCGATCCGCGAGGGCTTTGCCCACCTGAAACCGGGGGCCGACTACGACGACCTGTATCAATCGGCCCTGTGCCGGGCGCAGGCCGATTGGCTGGTGGGGATCAACGCCACCCGGCTTTTCTCCATTCTCTATCACAAGACCCTGACCGTGGGCCGTGTCCAAACGCCTACCCTCAATATGCTGGTTGACCGGGAGGCTAAAATCAGCAATTTCAAGAAAGAGAAATACCACGTTGTCCATATCGCGGCGGGCGGCATGGAGGCGGCCAGCGACCGCTTTATGAACCCCGACGACGCCGACGCCACCAAGACGGCCTGTGCAGGAGCGCAGGCCGTTTGTGTATCGGTAAAGCGTGAAAAAAAGACGGAGCAGCCGCCCCGTCTGTATGACCTCACTTCCTTGCAGCGGGAGGCCAACCGCCTGTTTGGATTTACCGCCAAGCAGACCCTTGACTATGCCCAACAGCTCTATGAAAAGAAGCTGCTGACTTATCCCCGCACCGACAGCCAGTATCTTACCGACGATATGCAGCCTACGGCGGAAAGCATCGTGTCCGGCCTGTGGCCGCTGCTTTCCTTTGCGGCGGGGCTGGACATTGCCCCGCAGTTTGGCCGGGTGCTGAACAGCAAAAAGGTATCCGACCACCACGCCATTATCCCCACGATGGAGTTTGTGCAGAAAGGCTTTGACGGGCTGACCGAGGGCGAAAAGAAACTGCTGTCCCTTGTGTGCTGCAAGCTGCTGTGTGCCGTGGCTGCGCCCCATGTGTATGAGGCTGTCACCGCCACATTCACCTGCGCCGGGAACGAGTTCACCGCCAAGGGAAAAACCATTCTCACCCCCGGTTGGAAAGAGATTGAGCGCCGCTTCAAGGCGTCGTTCAAGACCGACGCCGACGAGGACGCGCCGGAGCTGGCACGGGAGCTGCCGGAGATCACCGAGGGCCAGACCTTTGACCCGGTGGAGGCCAGTATCACCGAGCATTTCACCACGCCGCCCAAGCCCTACACCGAAGATACGCTGCTATCCGCTATGGAACGGGCCGGGGCCGAGGATATGCCGGAGGACGCCGAGCGCCAAGGTTTGGGAACCCCGGCAACCCGCGCTTCCATTCTGGAAAAGCTGGTGCAGATGGGCTTTGTGGAACGCAAAGGCAAGCAGCTACTTCCCACCAAGGACGGCCACAACCTTGTGTGTGTCCTACCGGAAGTGCTGACTTCTCCCCAGCTCACGGCGGAATGGGAAACCAAGATGACGGCCATTGCCAAGGGCGAGGCCGCCCCGGAGGGCTTCATGGTAGGCATTGAGGAAATGACCCGAAGCCTGATTTCCCGATATTCGCAGATCAGCGAGGACGCACAGAAGTTGTTTCAGTCCGAGCGTGTTGTTATCGGCAAGTGTCCCCGCTGCGGCGAAGCCGTCTACGAGGGCAAGAAAAACTATTACTGCGGAAACCGGGCCTGCCAGTTTGTCATGTGGAAGAATGACCGATTTTTTGAGGAACGGGGCAAAACGTTCACCCCGAAGATCGCCGCCGCGCTGCTCAAAGACGGAAAGGCAAAGGTAAAGGGTCTGCGCTCCATGAAAACCGGCAAAACCTATGACGGGACGGTGCTTTTGGCCGATACCGGCGGGAAATACGTCAACTACCGTGTGGAGAAAAAGAGCTGACGGAGTAACGTAGCAAGCATAGGAAGTGTAGCCACACTTCCGATAAATCCCTGACCCGGCCACCCTGCCGGGCCGGGGGGTTTTGCTTGTTGGGGAAATCCCCAAACCCCTATTTTTGAAAGAAAGGAGGGTTGCCGATGGCAAGTCTTAGGGACGTTGTATCAGAGTATCAAGACGACCTGCGAAACGGCATTGCATGGCTGGCGTTTTGGCGCGAGGGCCGGAGCTGGCAGGCGGAGGCGTTTCACCTTGATCTGGACGACACCCTTTATCCAGAGGACAGGGCGCGGCTTGCAGAGATACAGGCCGCCGACCCACGGGCCATTGTGGTGAATGGCTACTATTCCGGCTATCTGTCCGAGGAAATGAGCGTGGCGGAGCTGGCCGCCGGTGTCCGGCACCACTACGACAACGGCCTGAACAACATTGCCCCATTCATGGAGGCCCACAGCGACGAGCTGCCGCCGGATGTGTTGGAGGCAGCAAGGGAAAAAGCCCATGCTGCCGGACTGCCTTTCTATGAGCGCCCCTACCGTGGGGACGACATCGACCCATACACCTATGACGGCCACATGAGCATCGAGGACTACGAGTTAATGCAGAAATTGATGGAACAAGACAGAGAAAGGAGTGAACCCATGAGCGAAGTATTTTCTATCCTGCTGCATAACCGACAGCGTTATGAGCAAGGCAAAGAGGGCCTTTGGTTTTCTTTGCCGACCACAACCGAAAAGCTGCAAGCAGCCCTGCGGGAAATCGGGATCAGTGCCGACAATCCGCAGGACTTTTTCTTGTACGGCTACCGAAGCCCGCAGGAGCGTCCCATTAAGCTGCCCCGCGATCTGGTGCTGTCCGCCGATGTGGACGAGCTGAACTTCCTTGCCGCAAGGCTGGAAAAGCTGGACGCCGCCGAGCTTGCGGAGCTGAACGCTGCCCTGACAAGCCCGCAGAGCGACTTCCGCAGTATCGGCCAGATCATCGACTACCCCGACAACGTGGACTACTATGTGCATCTGCCGGATGTCACCGGCACGGGCCAGTTGGGTGACTACTACCTGAACCGTTCCGGCATGGTGGATATGCCGGAGGAATGGAAAGCGGGAATTTTCCTGCCCCGTTTCGGCCTGCACATTGCCCAAACAGAGCATGGCGTTTTCACCGATTATGGCTATCTGGTGAAAAGCGGCGACGAGTGGCAGCGCGTCCATGAGGGCCAGCCGGTGCCGGAGGAATACCGGGTGATGGCCTATCCCGCGCCGGAAATTCTGCGGGACGAGGCCCCGGCCCGGACGGTGCAGCCGGAGGCAGCGCCCACCGCCGAAGCTGCGGCCCCGCCGCCCGTCGTCCCTATCATTCTCAACAGCCAGAACAGCGCCGACCGCATGAAAGAGATCACCGACCGGCTGGAAACCGGCATACAGGAGCTTTTCGAGAGTGAACGCTACAAAGCCTATCTCACCTCTATGGCGAAGTTCCACAGTTACAGCTTCAACAATACGCTGCTGATCGCCATGCAGGGAGGCCAGCTTGTAGCGGGCTACAACAAGTGGCGGGACGATTTTCACCGCAATGTGAAGCGGGGCGAGAAAGGCATCAAGATTCTGGCCCCCGCCCCCTACAAGGTGAAAAAGGAAGTGCCGAAGCGGGACGAACAGGGCCAGCCGATGATGGAAAAAGACGGTAAGCCGTTGACCGAGGTACAGGAAAAACAGATTCCGGCGTTCAAGATTGTGTCTGTCTTTGACGTGAGCCAGACCGAGGGCGAACCCTTGCCCTCTATCGGTGTGGACGAGCTGGCCGGAAATGTGGAGCAATACGAGGACTTCTTCAAGGCGCTGGAACAGACTTCCCCCGTCCCGATGGCCTTTGAGGACATCCCCGGTGGTTCTCATGGCTACTATCACCTGACGGAAAAGCGGATCGCCATTCAGGAGAACATGAGTGAGCTGCAAACCCTGAAAACGGCCATCCATGAGATTGCCCATGCCAAGCTCCACGCCATTGACCCGGAGGCCCCTCTGACCGAGCAGGCCAACCGGCCCGACAGCCGCACCCGCGAGGTGCAGGCCGAGAGCGTGGCTTATGCCGTCTGCCAGCACTACGGACTGGACACATCCGACTATTCCTTTGGGTATGTGGCTGGTTGGAGTTCCGGCAAAGACCTGAAAGAGCTGCGGGCGTCCCTTGAAACCATCCGGGCCACCGCCCATGAGCTGATTACTACCATCGACGGCCACCTTGCCGAGCTTCAGCAACAGCGGCAGGCGCAGCAGGCCGTGGAGCAAACTGTGGAACAGGCCGCCGAGCAGCCTGCCCCCGACAGTGTGTTTTCCAAGCTGCCCCCGGAACAGCAGCAGGAAATGACCGACAGTGTAAAGGCCATGCTGCAAACCCTGATTGACGCCGATGTGAAATCAACCGGCGAGGTGACGCAAGGCACGTTAGACGCCATTCAGACACAGGGCTTTGTCCTTTCCGGCGACGGGACGCTGCAACGGGCCGAGGCCCAGCCGGAGCCGCAGCCGTGGAATGGGATTGACGGCCTTTTGAACAACAAACCCATTATGCCGGAGGCCACCCCCACGGAACGGGCCAACGCTCTGATCGACTGGGCCGAGCGCAACGGACAACGCATGGGCAACGAGGAACGCCGGTTGATCGTGGAGTACGCCGAGGCTGTGGGCAACACGGACAAGGTGATCGAGCTTATCAACCGCCTGTGCGAACATGGCTATGAAATGCAGCACGGCCATGTGGACGAGCTGGTGAAAAGCCGGATTGACCGAGAAATCGCGGAGGCCAAGGCCGCACAGCAGCCCACCCTTGACCCCACGGCAGAGCCGGTTGTGACGATCCTTTTCACCGAAAGCCCCGATTTGGAAATGGGCCAGCAAATGCCGCTGCATGAGGCCGACGCCCTGTTTGCCCGGCTGGACGCAGAACATCGAGGCGGCGGCTACTATGACAAGACCGACTTCCGCATTGATTTTACATTCCAAGGAGAGCCGCACAGCTATTCCGGGCGGCAGGACTTTGGCGACCGGGACGGTTCCCTGATTGAGCATATCCGGGAGTATCAGACCTTTTATCTGAACGATGAAAAATGGAAAGACCATCTGACCCGGCAGGACGGCCCGGAGGCATGGGCGGAGAATCACGCCAGCCGGGAAGCCTTTCTCACCGAGATCATCCCCTACATGGAGCTGCATTGCAACCTGTCCCGGCTGGAACAGGAGGCGCAGACCCGTTTGGCGTCCAGCGACACCCTGACGCCGGAGGAAACCGCCTACTATGGGGCGCTGGTGGACTACGCTATGGAGTGCCGTCCGCTGCTCAACCACGGAGAGCCTTTGCCGGAAATGCCGAAACTGACCGACTTCGACCAGAGCTTGCAGGACTACAAGGCGCAGGTGGAGGCCGAAATTGCACAGGAGGCCGCCGACGCCGGTATGACCGTGGAGGAATATGCGGCGGCTGGCTATGAGGCTCCGGCCCAGCCGCAGGAGGCCCAAGAGCCGCCCCAGCAGGAAACCCCGGAACAGCCGGTGAAAGAGCCTGCGGCGTCCGACTACTACTATTCCATCAATGAGGGTGCGGCCCGCCGTGCCAAGGAAATGAACAGCTTTTCCGATTACAAGCCCGGCAGCGCCACAGCCGAGTACCGGCATTATGTGGATGAAGCCTTTGCGCTGGCACAGGAACAGAAAAAGCGCGTCGATCCCATGTACCATGAGAAGATCGACAGCCTGCTTGACACCTATGCCCGGAAGCTGGCCGCCAACATGAACCACGGCTATGAGATTGACGCCCGTGTTCCGTCCATTTTGATTGCCGGTGGTTCCAATTTCCCGGTACGCCAGAAAGAAAAACAGAACGCGGCCCGCGACAGTAATATGCAGGAATGGCAGTACATCCAAGGGCTGCTTGATAAAATCCGCAGCACCGGCATGGGCGGCATCCGGCAGGACGACCCGCAGGCCATTCCCAAGCTGCAAAAGAAGCTGGCCGGTCTGGAAAAGGCGCAGGAAACCATGAAAGCGGTCAACGCCTATTACCGCAAACACGGCACACTGGACGGCTGCCCGCACCTCTCTCCTGAAAACATCGAAAACCTGAAAGCGGATATGGCGTCCGGCTGGCACTATGAAAAGAAGCCGTTTCAGAGCTGGGAGCTGTCCAACAACAATGCGGAAATCCGCCGCGTCCGGCAGCGGATCGAAAGCCTGACCCGCGCAAACGAAGTGGCCTATGTGGGCTGGGAGTTTGACGGCGGCCATGTGGAGGCCAACCGGGATCAGGGCCGCTTGCAGGTGTTCTTTGACGGCAAGCCGGAAGCGGACGCCCGCCAGCAGTTGAAAGAACACGGTTTCCGCTGGGCGCCGAGTGTGGGCGCATGGCAGCGGCTTTTGAACGACAATGCCTACCGTGCGTCGGACAGGATTGCTTGTATTCAGCCCCTTTCCGGCATCAAGCCCACGGAGCTGCAACGCAACAGCAGCCGGGAGCAGAGGGCGCAGATGGCACAAGAACAGGCCGAGCCGGACTACTTCTACCGGGTACACGCCAACCCCCGCAGCGACAGCCGGGAAAACCTGTATATGCTGCAAGCCTATATCCCGCAGGACAACGGCAGGGCCAAGATTGGGGATGTTCTCTACATCGGGACGCCGGAACGGTGCCGGGAGCTGATGGATCAGCTTAATACCGGGGAGCTGACGCAGGAGGCCGTCAAGGAGCTGTATGCCAAGGAACAGGAGCAGCCGGAACAGAAACCCACCCCGGAACAGGAACCGGCACCAGAGCCGGAGCCGGAACAAGAACCCGTGCAGGAGCCGGAAACCGCCCCGGAGCCGGAAGTTACTTCCGACACCGAACCGCAGGCAGCCCCCGCAAAAACCCTGACGGAGTTGCAGGAAAAGGCGCTGGAAATCGCTGACCGCTACAAAGACCTGCCCTTGCAGGCCAAGATTGATGTGATCGCGCAGGCGTTTGGCTGTAAGACCGGCGAAATCCACACGTCCCCCTGTACCGGCAAATGGCGCGGCACCAGCGATATGACGATCCGTTTTGACAACGGCGCGTCCCTGTTTATCGGCAACCGCCTAACGCCGAAAGCCAAGACGGTCAAGGTGCAGACGGAATGTGTCAACCGTACTTTGGTGCAGTACAACCCGGAGATCGTCAAGGCCACCAAGGAAGCGGCCCTGCCTGCGCTGTTGCAGCGGGAGGCCAAGGACAACGAGATCGCGGCCCAAAAGGGCTTGAAGCCCTACACGCTGCTCAATGTGGAGTTCAACGAGGGAGCCGATGAAAAGACCGGCGGTTATATTGGCTGGTACTATGTGACGCTGGCCGTGGACGGCAAAATCTGTACCCATCTGGAAACGGGATTGAACCATGACATTGCCAGCGGCAAGGTGAGCGACACCCCAACACGGGCCGACTACTACCCGGCAGGAGCCTTGAAAGAGGCCGATGTAGACTACGTTTTCAATAACGTGGGCTTTTCCTCTGCGTCCACCCTCTATACGGTGCCGTTGCGGGACGATGTGCGGGAACGGGCCGAAAAGACACTGGCCGAGCGCAGCGCCGCCGCGCCGGAGGCAAGCCGGGAATGGGGCTTTTACATCATTCCCGATCTGAAAACATGGGCCACCAATGCCGAGCAGCAGACCCCGATAGAGCATTTCGCTACCTTTGAGGAAGCCAAGGCCCGGTTCGACGAGCTGCGGAGCCAGCCCTATAACAGCGAGGCCAAGGATTTGAACACCGATGGCCGACCCTATGCCCATCTGACGCTGGGCATGGAAAGCAAGGACGGCATGAGCGCCGCCGATATTCTTCATGTACGGGCGGGCCAGAATTATCTTGTGGAGGACTTCACTCGCATGGAACGGTTGCGGAGTGATCCCGTGGTACTGGAAAGCCTTTCCCGTGTGGCACAGGAAATCGGCTTTGACCGGGTGCGGCCCTATGTGGTGGAGAACGGCAGCTACAAGGCCATGCCGGATATGCCTTTCACCCAATGGGAAAACCCGTATTTCACCGTCGATCCCCCGGCACAGGAGCAGGGCGACACCTTTACCATCTACCAGCTCAAAGGCGGGCCGGAAACACGGGACTATCGCTTTGAGGCTTACGAGAGCTTGCAGGAAGCGGGGCTGGCCGTTGACCGGCAGAATTACGATCTTATCTACACGGCCCCGCTGGACGGCAAAACCACGCTGGAGGACATCTACCGTACATTCAACCTTGACCGTCCCGCCGACTTCACCGGCCACAGCCTTTCCGTTTCCGACGTTGTGGTGCTGAACCGTAGCGGCAAGGAGGAAGCCCATTACTGTGACAGCTTCGGCTTTACGCCGGTGCCGGAGTTTTTCTTGCAGCGGGAAAAACAGCTTACGCCACGGGAATTGCTCACCGGCGAGAGCATCCAGACCCCAAGAGGTAGCTTCCTTGTAACCGACATGAGCCGGGAGCAGTTGGAGGCCGCAGGCTATGGTTTCCACCACCAATCCGAGGACGGCAAGTATCTTATCATGGGCAACGGCACAGACGCTTTTGCCATCCCCGCCCAGCAGGAAAGCCCCATCAAGGCCGCTGAAATGACGACCGAGCAGAACTACAACATGATCGACGGTGTTCTGAACAATGCCCCGACCATGAGTGAACTGGAAGCCAAGGCCAAAGCCGGGGAACAGATTTCCTTGTTCGACGTGGCCGAGGCAGCCAAGGCGGAGGCCCAAAAGCCCAAGCAGCCCCAGCGCCCGGCGCAGAAACAGAAAAAACCGTCCATCCGGGCGCAGCTCAAAGCCGCCAAGGAGGAACAGCAGAAGAAACCGCCGCAGCGGGAAAAAACACAGGAATTGGAGGTGTGACACCATGAACAGGTTTGAGAATGTGGATGTTCTGGCCGCGCTGGAACAGCTCATGCGGCAGAACACCGCCTTTTATCGCAGCGATTTTGAGATCGACAAAGAGATCATCGGGCGGGCCGCTGCCAGCGACAAGGCCGAGGACAGGACGCTTTTGTGGATGTCCCGCCCGTCCGGGACGCACTGTTTCCGGGAAAGTGATGTGTACCTGCAAGGCACCCGGCAGCACAACACATGGAAGTTTTACGGGGAGCAGACCCGTGACCGGGTGCTGGCCTACGCCGTGGAGCTGACCGGCAAGGTGCGGGGCGTCATTCGCGGCAATCTCTATGAGCTGGACTATCCCCAGCACTTCCGGCACGTCGCAGCCGAGGCGGTACAGGCCGACAACATCATCCTGCACTATGAAAAGGGCGACCGGGAGCAGCCCGCCGGTCTGTACTTCGACGGGCGGCCCGATCCCAAGTTGGGGGCGTTCCTGCGGTATGAGGCCAAGCCTAATGAGCCGGAACACCTGCGGGAGCTGTTGCGGCAGGAACAGAAAGGCCGGGCGCAGCTTGCGCCCGGCGACTTCAAGGCCCACGTCACGGCGCTGCATGACGGCATGATTTTGGCCGAGGCGCAGCGGATCGTGGCCGGGCTGAAAGATCTGTCCGCCCCCAACAGCCCCAACAAGACGCATTTCATGGTGGAGCTGTCCCCGTATTTCGTGCAGATGGCATCCAGCAAGGACACCGACCGGCTGTTTTCCATGTTGCCCTATAAATCTCTGGCCTTTACCGGCATGAAAGACCGGCACGGCCTGTATGCGGTGATCGGCAAGGACGAGAACCGGGACAAGAAAGTGCGGAGGCCCCGCGCTTCCATCCGCAGGCAGCTATCCGAAACCAAACAGGCCAAGCCCCGAAAAAGGCCCCGGCCAGAACCAAGAAAAATGAATTGGAGGTATGACAATGGTACAGTTTACCGTGGAAGAAGAAAACCTGATCTGTATGTATCACAAGACCGACCAGCGCAGGACGGCGGCCAACATCCGGGCCGCCCTGCCGGACATGGACGAGGACATGGCGGCGCTGGCCTGCCAGACCGCCGACAAGCTGGACGCCATGAACGACGCCGACTTTGAGGCGCGGCAGTTCCATTTCACGGACGAGTGATCCAAGCATAACAAAGCGCCGGGCGCGGGGGCTGTATGGCCTCTGCGTCCGGCGCTTATTTTTCGTGTCCGACCCGGAAAATCCGTTTGCAGCAGCGTTCCGCATATTTCAGTGTTTGATAGGCCCCGCCGTGATCCCGCCATACCATAGCAATCAGGCAATCCGCCCGGTCTACCATCCAGCGATTGCAGGCGGTGATCGCCTGTTTGTAGTGGATGCCCGCAAGCTCAATGGGGATCAGGATTTCGTCAAAGCGGCTTTCATAGTATTCCTTATCCGTGTTTAGCCGCTGCTCCGTGTAGGGCAGAACCAATACAAGCGAGATTGCCTTGTCCGGGTGCCGGTGCTTTAGAGTGCGAACCGCGCTGGCGCAAAGAGCGTCAAACTCTCCCTTGCCGCCCACATAGCAAGTCATTTCCTGTTCCGCTTCCAGCAGCCTTTCCAATATCTCCACTACCCGCGATTGACCGAGGCCAAAGACTTCTCTGTGTCCCGCAAAAGTACAAACCACCATATCTATTTCCCCACCTTAAAATGTTTATTTAATAAGCCAACTCACCACAGAAAATTCGCAAAACTTAAAACATATAAATTTTGAATTTATATAGTTTATTATATATCTGTGCCGGGTACTTTACAATAAAGCGGGAATAATATTAGGCGACGTACTGCGAGGACAAATAGATGGAATTAGATTACAAAGAGATTGGAAAGCGCGTGAAGATTGCAAGAATACGGGCCGATCTGACGCAGGAAGCATTGGCAGAAAAGGCCGGGCTGTCCATTACCCACATGAGCAACATTGAAAACGGCCATTCCAAGTTGAGCTTGCCGATGGCGGTTGCGCTGGCAAACGTCCTGTCTGTTTCGGTGGATGAATTTCTGTGCGACAGCGTGATCCACTCCCAGGAAGTTTTCTCCCATGAGGTTCAAATGCTTTTGGAGGATTGCGACGACTACGAGGTACGCATCCTCACCGATCTGCTCAAAGCAGCCAAAGACACGATCCGCAGGGATATGAAGCTGAAACAACAGGAATAGCGCAGGCGGTCATGATTGACCGTACTGCGCTATTCTTTTCTTACAATGCAAAGTGCCGGGCGCGGGGGCTGTGTGCCTCTGCGTCCGGCGCTCTTTTTTCTTATGCCTGCCCCATCGGGAAGTGTGGCAGTTCTTCCAGCAGCTTCAAAATAAGGTGCTGCTTCATATCTGCGTCAACGGCCAGCTCATCAATCATGGGGGTGTAGTGTTCGATCACTTTATCTTTGGCCCACTTCTCACCGGCGACGGCGGCCTTGATGGTATCAGTGTCCAGCAACATTTCCTGTTCGGCCATCGTGTCAACTCCTGTCGTTTTTTGTCTTATTCCAGCATACCACAGAAGCGGCAGGAAAACCAGCGGCGGAAAGATTTTCCTACGCATTTCAAAGCCCGTTTCGACGGGTATGTGATAAATCATTCTGCCACCACACCGACCAGCACCGAAAAGTCTTGATTTCCGTGGGCTTTTTGACCCCTAAATGCGTAGATAAGAGGGGCTTTTCAGCTCTCGTATTTTGCATATCGTTTGTGAAGCTGCTACACTCTATAATTCATATTCTGTTCCTTGTATTCTTCGAGCAAATGAAATATAATGAAATAGATTGTCGGAGGTGTGAACATGGATTACATGACGCTCAAAGAGGCAAGCGAAAAATGGGGCGTTTCGTCCCGACAGATAAATTATTACTGCACCGATGGACGCATCCCCGGTGCTGTCAAAATGGCCGGTGTCTGGCTGATCCCCAAGGAGGCAGAGAAGCCAAAGGACAGACGATACAGAGGCCCGAAAGGAACGGAAGAATGAAAATATTAGTTGTGGAAGATGATTTAACAATACAAAAACAGTTGAAAAACCTTTTGTCCGGTAATGGATATGAGGTTGACACAGCTACCGATTTTTCAAACGTGATCGAGCAGGTAAAAGCGTTTGCCCCTCATTTGGTTCTGTTAGATATAAAATTGCCGGGAAACAGTGGTTTTGAAATATGTTCGCAGATTCGCAGCTTTTCCGATATTCCCATTGTATTTGTGACGAGCAGTAACACAGACATGGATGAATTGAACAGCATCATGCTGGGTGGGGACGCATTTATTACAAAGCCGTATAATACAGCTATATTGCTTGCCAAAATTGCTTCCTTGCTGCGGCGGGCGTATGCTTCCGGGCAGTCCGAGATACTTACATGGAATGGTGCAGCCCTACATTTAGAAAGCAGCATCTTAGAATACAACGGAAAGAAAGCCGATTTAACGAAAAATGAATTAAAAATACTCTACTATCTTTTTAAGAACGCAGGAAAGATATGTCCCCGTAGCGATATTGTGGATTTTCTTTGGGACAATCAGCTTTACATTGATGATAATGCCCTAAGTGTTAATATGACCCGTATCCGCGAAAAATTGGCATCCATAGGTTTGACCGAATTTATTAAAACCAAGCACAGACAGGGGTACACGTTATGAGTGGCAAACAATATTTGAAAAACCAACTGGCCGTCATTTTAATCAATCTGCTGGGTATGCTTGCCCTTGCTCTGTTTCTGATTGCAAGCGGAAATAATATTCAAACCGTCCTATTCATTCTTGTGGTCTGGCTACTTGTCCTTGCTTCCTGCCTGTTGTTTTTCTTTTTCACCCGGAAAAAAGCTCTGGATAGATTGTTGAATATGGCAGAACAATTAGAAGAACGGTATCTGCTGCCGGAAATCATGCAGGAGCCGGAAAGAGCTGATGAGCAGGTATTTTATCAGATCATGAAAATGGCTGAAAAATCCATGCTGGAACAAATAGGCGAGGTTCAAAGAGAACGGAAAGAATACAAAGAATACATCGAACAATGGATACATGAAGTAAAAACGCCTATCACAGCCATGAAACTGATCTGCGAGAATAACCGCTGTTCATTTACGAGAGAGCTAATGGCCGAGTTGGAAAATATCAATCGTTTCACGGAACAGGCTTTGTATTACGCCCGCAGTGAGCATACGGAAAAGGATTATTCCGTCCGTGAAATCAGGCTTAGTGATGTGGTACACGGAGCAATCGCAGATAGCAAATATCTTCTGCGGCAAAACAATGTGGCAATTACCGTAGACGATATGGAGTACAGTATCTATTCCGATGATAAATGGGTACGGTTTATTTTGGATCAGATCATCAGCAACGTGATAAAATATCGTACAGGCCATCCAATTCTGCATCTTTTTGCAGTAAAAGAAAATGAAAGGGTTGTTCTTTCTGTTGAGGATAACGGTATAGGCATACCCCAAAGTGATTTGCCCCGTATTTTTGAGAAAGGTTTTACTGGGCAGAACGGACGGACGATTCACAGTTCTACCGGCATTGGCCTATACCTCTGCAAGCGCCTTTGTGATAAGCTGGGAATAGGGATTGCTGCCCGTTCCGAAGGAAAAGGAACTATTATTTCTCTTTCTTTCCATATCAATGATTTTGTTACCGGGGTGCAGGGCTGATATGCTCTGCACTTCTTACATTTTTGTAAGAACTGCGTAAGAAAACTTGATACAAAGGGGTGGAAATACAGATTACAATAAGGGTATGAGAAATTTAGAAAGGCAGGAGGACACATGGAACCTATTTTGAAATTAGATCATATCCAGAAATATTATGGCAATGAGGGAAACATCACAAAGGCCATTCAAGATATTAGCTTTTCCGTAGAAGCAGGCGAATTTCTGGGGATTATGGGAGCGTCCGGCTCCGGGAAAACAACTCTTCTTAACTGTATCTCCACCATTGATACAGTAAGCGCGGGTCACATTTATTTGGAGGGGACAGACATTACAGAGATCAAGCCGAAATCTCTTGCCCGGTTCCGGCGGGAGAATTTAGGTTTTGTGTTTCAGGACTTCAATCTGCTGGACACTCTGACAATCTCTGAAAACATTGCGCTGGCGCTTGCAATCAACAAGACCCCGGCGAAAGAAGTGGAGCCTTGCGTGAGTGAGATCGCCGGGAAACTGAACATCCGTGATATTTTAGACAAGTATCCCTATCAAGTGTCCGGCGGTCAGAAGCAACGCTGTGCCTGTGCCAGAGCCATTATTAACAATCCTAAACTGATTTTAGCCGATGAACCCACCGGCGCATTGGATAGTCATTCGGCGCAGATGCTTTTGTCTACAATCCAGAGTATCAACGAGCAGATGGGAGCAACTATCCTCATGGTAACACATGACGCTTTTACAGCCAGTTACGCAAGTCGTATTCTCTTTTTACAGGACGGCAAGATTTTCACAGAATTGCATAAGGGCAGTGACAGCCGAAGTGCTTTTTTTGATAAGATTCTGAATGTCCTAACCATAATTGGGGGAGGACAGAGCCATGTATGCTAAACTTGTTTTGAGAAACGCAAAGCGGTCTGTCAAAGACTATCTGGTTTATATTGTAACCATGACGATCTGCGTCATGCTCTTTTATTCGTTCCTGTCCATTTCCAGCAACTACTATCAGCCGGATATTGGAAGCGAATACAATTTTACGGTATTAGGCGACGGTATGAAAGTGGCTATTTGTGCGATTACCCTCTTTCTGCTTTTCCTGATACGGTTTGTCAATAACTATATGCTGCGGCGTAAACAAAAAGAATTTGCCGTACAATCCATTATGGGTATGGAACAGAAAACCATTGGCAGACTGTTCTTTGCAGAAACCTTTGTAATGGGAATGATTTCGATTGCTATTGGCATTCTTCTCGGTGTGTTGTGTTCCCAATTTATTACGGCAATGCTGCTGACTTCCTATGGAAAAAAATATGAACTGTCATGGACGCTGTTCCCGGATACCGTCGTGCTGACGGTGTGCTTCTTTGTATTGAGTTATCTTGTGGTAGGGCTGTTTAACACCCGCACCATTCGGAAAACAAAAATTGTAGATATGCTTGCGGCAGATCGAGAAAATGACCCGGAACTGAAAAAGGGCCGTTGGATTGTCATTGTTGCTGTACTGTTTGAACTGTTCACAATCTGGATGGCTGTAACCGGTGTTCAAAAGGTCTGGTTTTATTATGACAGCCGTTTTGCCCTGCCGGTTCAAGTCATGTTTTGGGGTAATATCGTCCTGCCCGTAGCGGCCTTGCTTTGGCCTGTATTGTGGCTAATCAGAAAGGAAAAATACGGTTTTCCAAAATTTATTTTCGGGCTGTTCATCTGCTCTGCTCTGAATGCCTGCATAGCAGCCAGTGTACCAGCCTTAATCAATCAGTATTATCTTCCGTTGGGGGCAGGCACCGTCAATCAATACTTATTGTTTGTTCTGGTTGACTTGATTTTTTTCATCTGCGCCCTGATTTACCTTGCCAGCAATTTCATTGTTGTATGGAAAGAAAAATCACCAGAGCATAGATACAAAGGCGAAAACCTGTTCTTTTTCGGGCAAGTTATATCAAAGCTAAATACCACCAGCAAGGCCATGACGCTAATCAGCGTAACGCTTGTACTTGCTATTTGCCTGTTTATCGCTGCCCCGATTTTGACTGGTTGGGCCTCTGGTTATCTGGATATACGGTCAATGTATGATGTGCAGATTTCTTCCAGATACAATGATGTATATGACGAAGAATATCTTCCCGGAGATGATTATGAGGTTGTAACAGACTATCTTGCAGAGCATGGCATTGAAACAGACTATGACTGTACGTTCAGTCTATATCTTCCAAAGAAAGATGATTTTCACAATCGGATGAAATATGATTTTCCTATTGCAGCAATTTCATTGAGTGACTACAACACAATCCGGGCAATGTTGGGATATGGGCCGGTTTCTTTATCGGAAAACGAGTTCACAACACAATGGCAGACTATCGCCACCGAGGAAGAACGGAACAGCTTCTTGGCAGAGCATACCAGCGTCATGACAGATGCGGGAGAATTAACCCTTTCTGAGCAGTCCTATTATGAGGAAGCAATCGGAGAAACGGCGTACAATTCCTACACAGACGTACTCTATATATTCCCGGACAGTGTTTGCGAAAAGCTGCTCCCGGTTATGCGAAACCGCTATATCACTACGTCTGAAAACATTTCCTATGAAAATGCCCGTGAATTGGAACAGGTTTTCTCCGACGAGTATCCAGAGATTACGGATACTGGCGTCAGATATACGATCCGTTTAAGCACCTTGCAGATCAATAGTACAAAAGCAAATAATTTTGTTATGCAGGCTTCCATGCTTTACGGAGCTGTTGTGCTGATGGTAATTTGCCTTACGATATTGTCCTTGCAGCAACTCTTAGATGCTGGTAAGTATAAATATCGCTTCTCGGTACTGCGAAAGCTGGGAGTTGAAGAACAGCAGATCGGGAAACTTGTGCTAAAACAATTAGGTGTATGGTTTGGACTTCCCATACTCGTAGCAATCATCGTTTCCATGATTGTGATTGCTTACTTTATTCAAACTGTTTCAGCAGAGATTTCAGCATATATCGGATCGAGAGCTTTAATGTTGCAGATAGGGATGATTGTAGGAATATTAGTGCTATTACTAATCTGTTATTTCATCAGTACATGGATACTCTTTAAGCGGTCAATTTCCAAATAATTATTATATCTGCCGCGCGACGGCAAAAAGAAAAAAGCCGTCGTACAGCAGCCCTTTTGACACGCCCATAAAACCAGCGGCGGCTTTGAGAAATCAAGGCCGCCGCTTCTCTTTGCCCGGCGCAGGATCGGCGGCCCACGGAGGGAGCCGCCATGCTGATATATCCTGTTTTTCAAAAGCGTAACTTCTTAAAAAAAGCCTGTACCCAACAGGGGGCAGCTCCGGCCAACAGTATGAACTATACCATGTAAGGCAACTTCATAACGCTTTCGTATTCGTCCGGTGGGTCTACGACCTGCCGGGCGAATTTTGTCGATTCCTGCGGTTTTTCGGTGCGGGCCGGAGCTTCCGCAGCAACATAGACACAGGGGGCGACGCAACCGGCCCCGGCTTCTCACTCTCCCGCAGATCGGGGGTGAGAAGATGAAGTACACTCCTGATGGTTATGGAGAACGCTGCCGGTTTGACGCTTTCTGTAAAACTGTTCTCCGCAATGAGGCCAGAACCCACCTGCGGGATTTGGGACGCCAGCGGAACCGAGAAATCGAGTTCAGCGCCTTATCGCAGCAAGAAATGGACAAGCTCTGCACAGTGGACGAATACCCAAGCGACAGCATCCTATTCACAGCCTATGGCTATGCCTTACATATCCATGACGAGCTGGTGGCCGCTGCCTTTGCCAGTCTGCCGGAACAGGAGCAAGGCATTTTGATCCTGCATTGTGTGTTGGGGCTGGCAGACGGAGAGATCGGCAGTCTTGTGGGAATGTCCCGCAGCGCCGTCCAGCGGCACCGCACCAAGGCCCTGAACGAATTGCGGAAACGATTGGAGGAAGAAAGGAGGAAACCGAAATGAAGCAGCCGACTTTCTGTGGGCGGGAGTTGTTGTCCCTGTCTGTGATCGAGGCGGCCCGCGCTGGTGATCCACTGGCCGTGGAGCGCGTCTTGCGGTACTATGAGGGCTACATAAACAAGCTCTGTACCCGGACGCTCTACGATCTGGACGGTACGCCCCATGTGCGGGTGGACGAGTACATGAAGCGCCGATTGCAAAGCAGACTGATCCGGGCCATCCTGAACAGCCCATAAGAAAGCGCCGGACGCGGCGGCCTGTTGGCCCTGCGCCCGGCGTTTTCCTATGGGGGATATTCTACGCATTTCAAAACCCGTTCCGGCGGGTATTGGAGCAATCCTATTACCGCCCCGTCAATCGCTTGCCAGAAGCCCGCTATGGCGGCCTATTCAGCGGCTTAACTGCGTAGCTTGCAGGTATCTTTTCCGCTGCCTTTCGGCCTCTTGCTTCCGGCGCATCCGCACCGCGCAATCCGGGCAGTATTTGGCCCGGTTGGATTTCGGTGTAAATGCAGCACCGCATACGGCGCACCGCTTCACGCTGTCCCGGCTCTGGATGATCTCGGCATACAGCGCCCCATCCAGAGGGAGAACAGCGGCACGAAACCACCGGCACAGCAGCGAATAGGAAATGCTCTGGACACACACACATTCCTCGCCGTCGTCCAGCAAAAGGCAGTTCCCGTCACAGTAGTTGCAGCACTCATGCGTCAGCTTCCGGGCCTTGCGGTATTGAGGGTAATTCATTCTCGGTATGCTCATAGCTCTTGTGCCTGCTCCTTTCCCGGCGTCACCCGCAAAATGCTGTCCACATTCTGCTTGATAATGCCGTATTCTTTCAGCTCTCGCTTGACTTCGCCGTACTGTTCGTACAGCCGCGCTTTCTGCTTGTCCAGCTCCCGGTACTCGGCTTTCAGGGCAGCCAGATCGGGCAGCCTTGTGATCCCGGCGTCCTTGATGGCCTTTGCCGCAGCTTCGTACAAAATGAGCTGGCTTTCATGTTCGCGCCGGAACGCAGCCTTGTCTTTAGCCTTGCGGTATTCCAGCACCACGGGCCGGAACTGCTTGTAGGTGGTGAGGTTCTTTATCAGCACCGCCATGTCCCCAAGACGCCGTTCCACGTCTTTGAGGGCCGCAGCCGCCTCGTCGTTGACCGCGCTGATCTCCATAACCTTGCTTTCCAGCTCGGCATATTGCTCTATGCCATGCTCGGTAAGGAAGTTCATTGTCTTTGCGGCCTGCTTCAAATTTTGAAGTTTCGCCCAACGTGCATAGCCCGCACTCTGCTGGGCCTTGATGTTGTTCTCCAAGTCGATCCGCAGGGTGATACCCTTGCGCTGCCGGTTCGGGCCTCTGTCCACGGCCAGCCCCTTGATCCGGCTGGTGATGGCTTCCTCGGTGTAGTTCTCGCCCAAGGTCTTGCAGCGGGTGAAGCGTTCCTGTCCGGGGGCGCGGAACGAAATAAATTTACCCTGCTTGATCTCATAGCCCTGCGCCGCCATGAGCCGGAGAAAATCGTCAAAGTTTTTGGCCTGCGGGATTACTGCGTCAATGGCAGCTTTCAGTTTGGCTTTCCAGCTCTTGCCCTTGCGCCCGGCATCCCATTCCGCATAGCTCTTGCCTTTATCCCGGCTGGGCTGTACCACCGACAAACCATGTTCCCGGCACAGTCGGTCACTGGTGCGCCGGATATAGGCGTAGCTCTGCCGGTTGGAATTGTACTTGCGGTGGTTCACCATATCCACGGCACAGAAAATCAGGTGATTATGGACGTGGCCCTTGTCAATGTGGGTTGTCAGCACATAGGAGTATTTGCCTTGCAGCACTTCGTCGGCAAGCTGCTTGCCGATCTCATGGGCCTGTTCCGGCGTGGCCTCGCCGGGGGCAAAGGATTGGATCAGATGGTGGGCCAGATTATTGCCTTTCTGGATGGCCTGCGCCAGCAGCATTTCAAATTCTATATCCGCTGTTTCATAGGAGCAGCCGAAAGAGGACACCAGCATTTTGTCCTCGGTCTTGTCCGGGTTCTCGATATAGTCCAGCGCCTTTTTCAGCGTTGACTTGATAGGATGTATCTTTGTAACTGCCATATCTTCGCCAGCGCCCCTTTGATGTCCTCAATGTCCTGCGCGTACACAGTCCCGGTACTGTTGATACGCCGGGCAATCTGATTGACATTGACGCCGATCTTTTGCAGCTCGGCGGTCTGCGCCCGGATGTCGCTGGTGTCCATGTGGACGATATACCCGTCAATGAGCATTTTCCGGGCATAGGCGGAAAAGTTTTTCGTGTGGAGCTGGGCCATTTTCTGCTGGATCAAGGCCCGTTCTTCCGGCGTCACAGGGACGCGCAGCACAATGTTTCGTGTTCGGTTTGCCATTCATTCACCGTCCTTTCTGAACAGGGGTTTGGGGCTTTCCCCAACAAGCAACCGGCCACGGCCCGCAGGGACAGGGGCGGGCCGGTTTTCGGAAGTGTGGCTACACTTCCTATGCTTGCTACGTTTCTTCTTCTCCGCTACTAAAACGCTCCCAACACGTCCAACTGCCCGCAAAATACGGGATTTCTCTGAAAAAAGGGCAAAAAAATAAGAGAGCCTTGCGGCCCTCTGGCAAAACGGAAAACAGAGGATGCTTTCACACATCCCCCGTTTCTTTCGCTGATTGTTCAATTTTCAGCGCCCCGTCGATTGCGCCCTCAATGACTGGCAAATAGTGTTCCGGGCAAAGTTTCAGCTTGTGGCTGACCCGCTGCCGCTGTTCGCTGTCCCCGCGTATGATTTCCGGGTTGAAATACTGCTCCACGGGAAGCCCGCAGACTTTGATAAGCTGGATCACAACCGGGAGGCTGGGGATTGTGCCTTTATTTTCAATATTGGCAAGATAGCGCCATTCAATTCCCACTATTTCGGCCAGCACCTTGCGCGTCAGGTGCTTTGCTTTCCGCGCAGCTTTCACGTCCGCGCCGAAAGTTTCAAAGCCGGGGCAATCTTCAACTTTCGCCATATAACATCACCCATTTACATTGTATAGTTCATAGTATCTCGATGGAATGTTGTTATATGCAGGTGAATTAAACTTTATAATTCATATCTATTTGATTATGGCAATAAATAACCATGACACCAGTGTAAACTAATCTGGGCCATCCTGAACAGCCCATAAGAAAACGCCGGACGCGGTGGCCTGTTGGCCCTGCGCCCGGCGCTTATTTATGAATTTCCGTAATATTGGCTTATCTACGATACGGGAATATTATAGCAGCTTCACACCCTTTCGGGAAAACATTAGTAAGTTTGAAACTGCCGTTATGAGCTGCGGCGACTTGTTGGACAATCAGCAATCCAAGCCCATGTCTTAAATCAAGCCGTTCATCTGTGCTTTCCATATAATGCGGCTTTTCTTCCAGCTCTTGCAGCTTTTCAGCAGACAGACCCGTTCCGTTATCCGTAACCGCCAAGATAAGATGGCTTTGCGATGCTGTAAGCGAAAGGCAGATTTCACAGCCCTGCGGGTTGTGTTTCATGCTGTTCTGGACAAGGTTGTTTACAGCCCGTGAAATCAATCTGGCATCACATTCCAACACAACATTTTCGGCGTCGGGAGCAATCTCAATTCCGATGTTGTAGCTATCAGAAATTCCCGTATTCAATAGGTCTGCTACATAGGATCGCAGTAGTTTGGATAAGCGAACCACTTCTTTATGAAGCGGCTGCATCTCATATTCCAACTGCGATACTAAATTCAAATCCTGTACCAGTTCTTTGATTTTTACACTTTGCTTCCGTACTATTTCCGCCTGTTCCCGGATGCTCTTGCTGGCAGCTTCACTTTCCGCAATGCGGCCCGCATACCCCATAATCATGGAGAGAGGTGTGCGGATGTCATGGGAAACTCCGCTGATCCAGTTCGCCCGTGCTTCATTTTGCCGATTCAAAATGGAGGAAGCCTTGTTTACGCTGGTTGCGATTTCCGACAGTTCTCCGCTGATATGAAGGGAAACTGGCTTTCCGTCTGCCAGAGTTTCCACAGCGGACACAATCGGTTCGGTATTGTGAATGATTCTGCGTTTGGAAAAGTAATAGGCTAAAAAGAGGCACAGCACATCCAATCCCAACATTCCCAGTACAAAGATGGGAAGCCGTCGAAGCGCCGCAATGGAATAGTAATTGCTGGTGAGTTTTGTATAGCTGTCTGTGGGATAACCCAACACCAACAGCCCATCATCAGTGTTCCAGACAAAAACCGGGTAATCCTCAATATACCCTTTTGAAAATAGTGCAACATCTTGAATGGTGTAACTTTCCGGCACATTGTCCGGCAAATCAACCGACCAATAACATTGCCCATCTGCGTTCAGATAGATTGCCCAAATATGATTCTGCCGGAGTTTTTGCACCGCATCATCCGATAATTGTTCCGGCGTGGCGGCAGCAGCAGTCATTTCCAACATGGATTGCGGGGATGAATCTCCATAATCCTCGGTCACAATCTTTTGAAATGTCAGACCGAATACCACCGCGTTAAGGAAAAGCAATATCAGAATAAAGGCAGCGAACGACACAAGATATTTAGAAATATAACTTCCGAATGATCTCATGGCTTCACTTCCTTGCTATCAGCTTATAGCCCAAACCTTTAATGGTTATCAGGGATACGGGTTTTGATGGATCAGTTTCAATCTTTTCCCGGACGCGCCGGACATGAGCATTGAGGCTGTTTTCATAACCAAAAGGATTGTCCCCCCAGAGAGCTTCACAAAGCGCATCTACGGTAACGATTTTTCCGGCATTACGAGCAAGCGTTTCAAGCAAAGTGTGTTCTTTGGCTGTCAGGGAGATAATCTCGCTACCCTTATGGACTTCGGCCCGGCTGAAATCAATCGTACATCCATCCAATACAAGCAGAGGCGAATCCTCTTTGTAGGTTCGCCGCAGTACCGCATAGATACGCAGTAACAGTTCCTGCGGCATAAAGGGCTTAGAAATGTAGTCATCTGCACCAAGCCCCAATCCCGATAATTTGTCTGCTGCCTCGTCCTTTGCTGTTAAGAAAATGATCGGCACATTGGTAAAGGTGCGGAGCTGCTGCATCAGAGAAAAGCCGTCCCCATCTGGCAGCATGACATCCAAAACGATTAAATCAGGAGTGTCCTCTTTTGCGGTCAGAATAGCTTCTTTGACCGTCATAGCGGTAAGGACAGTTTCAAATCCCGCATCTTTCAATATATCTGATACCATCTTCAATAGTTCCTGTTCGTCATCTACCAACAGGAGCTTTTTACTATGTAAAAAGGAATTATCCATAGCATCCTCTCCAATCTGTTTTTCTTTGTTTCTATTATATCATAGACTGTCCATTCTGCGATCTTGTCCCTTAAAAAGTAAGGTAAAAGTAAGGACGAGAGAATGTAGATGTCAGGTTGAGGTTGTACCATAAAAACATCGAAAGGAGATGTTTCTATGGACTATATCATCACAACGGAACAGTTGACCAAGAAGTACAAGAATTTCACTTCGGTCAATCATGTTTCGCTTCATATTCGCAAGGGCAGCATTTATGGTTTTCTCGGCCCCAACGGTGCGGGGAAATCTACGACCATGAAAATGCTGCTGGGCCTGACCGCGCCGACAAAGGGCAGCTTTACTATTGATGGGAAGCAGTTCCCGAATGATCGGATTGCCATTCTCAAAGAGATCGGCTCTTTCATCGAAGCGCCGTCTTTCTACGCAAACCTGACCGGGCGGGAAAATCTTGATATTATCCGCCGCATTTTGGGACTGCCGAAAGCCGATGTGGAAGATGCGCTGGAACTGGTGGGGCTGACCGAGTTTGGCGACCGGCTGGCAAAAAAGTATTCGCTGGGAATGAAGCAGCGTTTGGGCCTTGCCGGGGCGCTGCTGGGGCGTCCGCCAATCCTCATTCTGGACGAACCCACCAACGGCCTTGACCCGTCCGGCATCCACGAAATCCGCAATCTGGTAAAATCCTTGCCCAGCCTTTACGACTGCACGGTGCTGATCTCGTCCCATATGCTGTCTGAAATCGAATTGATTGCGGATGACATCGGGATTCTCAACCACGGGCGGCTGCTGTTTGAGGGAAGCATGAATGATCTGCGTCAATACGCCCTGCAATCCGGCTTCGCTGCGGACAATCTGGAAGATGTGTTCCTTTCTATGGTTGAGAAAGATAACATGGACAGAAAGCAGAGGGCAAAATTATGAAAACGCTGGCAATCGAACTTCGGAAAGAAAAGCGAACCGGCGTGATTCCCGTGCTGCTGGCCGTTGGTGTCTTGGGAGCCGCCTACGCATTTGTCAATTTCATTGTGCGGAAAGACACACTTCAGAATCTGCCGCTGGCCCCGATGGATGTCTTGTTGACCCAGCTCTACGGCATGATTATGGTGCTGAATCTGTTCGGTATCGTGGTTGCTACCTGCATGATCTACAACATGGAATTTAAGGGAAGTGCCGTAAAGAAGATGTATATGCTTCCCGTCAGCGTCCCGGCCATGTATCTGTGCAAATTTCTGATTCTGACGGTCATGTTTTTGGTTGCAATCGTGCTGCAAAATCTGGCACTTGCACAAATCGGAATGACGGATTTGCCGGACGGAGCGTTTGAGATGGGTACGCTGGTACGCTTTGCCGGATACTCTTTTCTCACATCCATGCCGGTACTGTCATTTATGCTGCTGATTTCCTCGCGCTTTGAAAATATGTGGGTGCCGCTTGGAATTGGTGTCGCCGGTTTTCTAAGTGGTATGGCTCTTGCAAATTCGGGGCTGACGCTTTTGCTGGTGCATCCTTTTGTGATTATTCTGAAACCTGCGGTAGCCATGAGCGCCCAGCCTGATCCGACGGTTGCTCTTGTCGCTTTGGCGGAAACGCTGTTGTTCCTTGCTGTGGGCTTGTGGCTGGCGAAGTACAGACGCTACGAGTAAGGAGGGATAATAAGAAATGAGCTTTTTGGATTTGCTCAAAATCGAGTTTATGAAAGTAAAACGCTCCAAAATCGTACCCCTGATTTTCATTGCACCTCTATTGGTGGTGGTTTCCGGGGTTGCGAGTTTGAGCAACTACTTTACGCCGGAATACACTAATGCGTGGCCTGCCATGTTCATTCAAAGTGCGCTTGTCTACGCCTACTATCTGCTCCCGTTCAGCATGATTGTAGTCTGCGTGATGATTGCAGGACGAGAAACAGGAAATAACGGGATTCTGAAAATGCTGGCGCTGCCGGTCAGCCGTTGCACATTATCCATTGCCAAATTCTGTGTGCTTACCTTTTATCTGTTTATGGAAATGGTGGTGTTTCTTGTCGTGTTCGTAATCGCCGGGTTGATTGCGACACAGACGATGGGAGTAACAGAAACCTTGCCGATCCTGTATCTTTTGAAATGGTGCTTGGGGCTGTTTCTGACTATGCTGCCGTGCATTGCGGCTATGTGGGCCATCACCGTACTGTTTGAAAAGCCGCTTCTTTCTGTGGGATTAAATTTGCTGCTTGTGATTCCCGGTGTATTGGTTGCGAATACGCCGCTGTGGATCGTCTACCCGTACTGTTACAGCGGTTATCTCGTTTCCTGCTCTCTCCATGACTTTACAGCAGAAACTTCCGATGCCGCTTTCTCAATGTTTCCGTTCCTGCTGTGCGCGATTGTCGTGTTTGGGCTGTTTTTCGCGCTGGCTGTCACCCAATTTGGGAAAAAAGAAATGAGGTAAAACTATGGAAAAGAAAAAACTTCAATCAGTTAGTATCGCTGCGCTCATTGTGAGCATCCTGCCGCTGGCGGCTCTTGCCCCATCGTTCCTGCACCTTTCGCTATCGGACGGAATCCGAACCGCTTGGGCCGGGGCCAATATCGTTTTTGTCCTGCTGGGCCTGATCCTTTCGGTGGTATGTGTGCGGAGCAAGGAAAGCCGCAGCGTTATCAATATCGCATCCACGGCAATCAGCGCGTTTTGGGCGCTGCTGATGGTGGGAATTGTTGCGCTTGCCATGTTCCTTACTTTCGTTCAGTGAGGAAATTGCTATGCGGAAAATTGGAAAAATTATTGGATGTTGTCTGATTGCGGTTTCTTTGCTGGCCTGTACTGCCTGCTCCGGCCTCGATAGGTTAAGTGAAAATCTCAAGGATGGTGCAGAGCAGTTAAGCGACGATGTGGTGATTGGGAAAAGCAATGCTCTCATAACGCCTTATCAGTCTTTTGAGGGAAGCCGGACTTCGGACAATGATACTTTTCAGGCCACCTATAATGCTTCTGTAACTGGATTTAACGGACAGGATATTTTGGTTGCAGACACCGACCTCAAAGAAAATGAGTGCCGTGAAATAGTGATCCAATACCAGTTTGATTCCCTTGATGGAAAATGTCAGCTCATTTACATTTCCCCTGACTTAGAGGAACAAGTGCTTTCTGAATCATCCAGCGGAAGCGTTGCTGTTCAGCTTCAAGTAGGAGCGAACTACATCGGAATCACTGGCACAGACTATTCAGGAACGATCCAGATTACCGTGGAGTAAGCGGAAGAACGATATGAAACGAATATTGATAGTGGACGATAACACGGAATTTCTGCAAACCCTGTCAACTGTGCTATCTGGTGATTTTGATACGATTAAGGCCAAGGGTGTCAAGGAAGCATTGGACATACTTCAAGAAATCACAGTAGATGCAGTCTGTTCCGATTTCAATATGGAAGATGGAACAGGGCTGGATTTACTTGAAATAATCCGTCAACAAGGTTTGAAAACGCCCTTCCTGCTCATGTCTGGTGATGACAGCAGAGCATTAGAGCAAAAAACCAAACTGTACTATGCTGATTTCTGCTGCAAAACAGATTTTGATTTAATCCGTAAAATTAAAGCCTTAGTCAGCAACTAAATAAAGATACCATCTGCCGGACGACGGCAAAAGAAAAAAGCCGTCGCACAGCAGCCCTTTTGACACGCCCATAAAACCAGCGGCGGCTTTGAGAAATCAAGGCCGCCGCTTCTCTTTGCCCGGCGCAGGATCGGCGGCCCACGGAGGGAGCCGCCATGCTAATATGTCCGATTTTACAAAAGCATAGCTTATTAAAAAAAGCCTGTATCCAACAGGGGGCAGCTCCGGCCAACAGTATGAACTATACTATGTAAGGAAACTTCATATCAATCTAATTTTCGCCCGGTGGGTCTATGACCTGCCGGGCGAATTTTGTCGTTTCTTGCGGTTTCAAATTTGCTCTGGAAGATTTTCCAAAAAAAGTCCAAAAAGGAGGCGTTCAGCGGGCAGCAAAGGGTATCGCAGGATTAGTAGTAGCGGAAAGGGAGAGAACCACCCAATCCCCCAACAGAAAGGGGGTGAAAATGATGGAAGCTATCCCCCGCGACTATGGACAAGGCCAGTTCGATGCCTTTTGCAAAAAAGTGTTGAAGAATGAGGCACGGGCTTATCTGCGGAATATGAAGCGTCAAAGAGATCGTGAAACGATGTTCAGCGACCTGCCGCAGCATGAGTTGGACAAGCTCTGCACCGTAGACCGCTATCCCAGTGACAGCTTTGTGTTTAGCTCTCATGGGTACGATTTACATATCGACAACGAGCTTGTGGCCGACGCTTTTGCCAACCTGCCGCAACAGGAACAAAGCATTTTGATCCTGTACTGCGTACTGGATATGGCAGACGGCGAGATCGCCAGCCTCACAGGGATGTCCCGCAGCGCCGTCCAGCGCCACAGGACAAAGACACTGAAAGAGTTGCGTGTAAAATTGATGGCGCTCATGCCGGAAGGAGGTTGACGCGGATGAAAGAACCTGCCTACAAAGGCAAAGAGCCTTTGCCCCTTTCAGTGTATGTGTCCGCCCGTGCAGGCGATCCCCAAGCCGTAGAACGGTTGCTTCGGTACTATGACAATTACATGAATTGTCTGTGTACCCGGACGCTCTATGACGAGGACGGCTATCCCCATTTATGCGTGGACGAGTACATGAAACGGTGCTTAGAAATCAGGTTGATCCAAGCTATCGTTAAAGTTTAACGATAACCGCCCGGCTGGATGCAGCGGCTTACCCTTTCCCCGCCAGCAAAAGGTCTGTGGTGTCACAGTTCTTTGAAAAATATGCCCGTATATAGCGGCGCATCATAGGGCAAACGGACACATTCTGTCTGTGCCGAGCCGTGCGGCAGGTGCGCCATGAGGCTTTCCAGTAGGAAAAAGCGGAGCGATCAAACCGGGCTGTAAAACAAGTGTGGCAACTTGTGGGCGACGACGTACAGGCAAGACAATGATACTCCCGCGTTGAACGCCCTCAAAGCATTGCGCGGCGCACCCATCAGCATGGGCCGGGGTGAGATTCCCGTGGAGCTGTGCCAGCAGCCGTCCGTACTGCCCATTTCGTTTTACACCAATGTAAGCGAAAGGGGGATTACTGTATGAGTACAGTAACAAGTCAGAACCAGACCGCCCCCGTTGTACGTCAGTACGAGATCGGAGGCGTTCGATATATTGTGAAAGCGACCGTCAAAGACGGCGCGAAAGAAACCGCAGTCAAGAAAATCCGTCGGCTGCTCCAAAACGATTTGAACAAGGCAGCCACTTAAAAATTAAAGATTTTTTCATTTCCTACAAGCAGACGGATGGGGCATGATATGGTATAATATACTTATATCATGCCTCGTTTTCCGGCTGCGGAATAGGAGGAACTTATGAGCAAACAGCCGGAAATGGTGATTGCACGGAACCCCCGTGCGACACGGAATAACGATACTACTTTGAACCTTGACAATCAAATGTACCAACAGCCAGTCACTTCCTTTCAGCGCGTATCCAACGACGCGCCGTTGAGCGAGGAAACCAAGACGGCTATCCAAAACACGGTGCTGCAATTCTATGTCCACAGCCAGCCGCAGGAGGAAGCCGAGGGCATTACCGCCTGCTATGAGCGTCTTTCCCAAGAAGATAAGCTGGACGGCGAGAGCAACAGTATCAGCAATCAGAAGCGGATTTTGGAAAAGTATTGCCGGGAACACGGCTATACCGCCATCCGCCACTACGACGAGGACGACGGATATTCGGGAACCAACTTCAACCGGCCCGGATTCCAGCGGATGCTTGCCGACATCAAGGCGGGCAAGATCAAGCGCGTTGTCGTTAAGGATATGAGCCGGTTCGGGCGTAACTATCTGCAAGTCGGAATGTATACGGAAATGCTGTTTCCAGAGTACGGCGTCCACTTTATTGCCGTCAATGACGGTGTGGACAGTGTGCGCGGGGACAGCGAGTTTACCGCCATCCGCAACGTATTCAATGAAATGTACGCCAAGGACACCAGCAAGAAAATCCGGGCAACGTGGCAATCCAAAGGACGCTCCGGCGAACACCTCACCACTATCCCGCCTTATGGGTACAAGAAAGACCCGGAGAACAAGAAGCGGTGGATCGTGGATGAAGAAGCTGCCGCCGTTGTCCAGAAGATTTTTGCACTGTGCATGGACGGCATGGGGCCGACGCAAATTGCAAAATGGCTCCAAGAAAATAAAGTTCTTTCGCCTGTTGCTTACTGCTGCGAAAACGACTTGCCGACAACATCTAAACGGCCAACTGACCCTTATAAATGGGCAACAAAGACGGTAGTGCATATTTTGGAACGCCTTGACTATTTGGGCCATACGGTCAACTTCAAAACTTCCAAGCAATCGTTCAAGAGCAAGAAAGTATTGTGGAATGATCCGGCGGATTGGGTGATCTTTGAGAACACACAGGAACCTATTATTGAGGAAAGCGTGTTTCTGATCGTCCAGAAAATCCGACAGGGCCGCCGCCGTCCCACTAAGATGGGCGACATGGGTATGTTCTCCGGCCTGCTGTTCTGTGCGGATTGCGGCGGAAAGATGTACCTGTGCCGGGCCAATCACTTCAAACCTGAACAGGAATATTACCTTTGCTCAACTTACCGTAAAGACCGCACTTTATGTTCGACCCATTCTATCCGGCGCGTTGTCCTTGAAGAAATCGTGCTGCGAAACCTGCGGGAAGCCATTCAGTATGTGACGCAGTATGAGGACGACTTTGTGCAGCGGGCCGCAGATCAAAGCCTGCGGGAACGGGATAAGGAGCTGGCACAAAAGAAAGACACTCTGGCGCAATCGCAAAAGCGGATTGCCGAGCTGGATGTTATCATCAAGCGACTGTATGAGGATAACATTTCCGGCAAGCTCTCCGACGAGCGTTTCATCAAACTGTCCCGTGACTATGAGCTGGAACAGACCAACCTTACAAATCTTGTCGAACATCTGCGGCAGGAAGTCAAGGAACAGGAGAAGCAGAAAGTCAACGTCAGACAGTTCATTGCAGCGGTCAGAAAGTACACCGATATGCAGCAGCTTGACGCTTACATTCTCCGGGAGTTTGTGGATAAAATTTATATCTCCGAGGTTTACACGCCGGACGAGAATGAGCCGCGCATTAAGGTCAGAGAAATTGAGATTGTTTATAACTTCATTGGTGCATTTGATTTTGAGGAAGCAAGGGAGCAATCCCAAGCAGCCCAAAAAGAAAAGAAAACCGGCGTAGCCTAAACTACGCCGATTCTCTCACATAAATGTTTTCTTACGGAACCACGCCTTTGCCGTCCTCTTTTTTTGAGGGGGATGCGCTCCGCTTCGTGCCTTGCCGCCCGCAGGGCGGCTGCGACACGCGCTCCGTGAGAAGAGTTTTTTCTGACGCACATGTCGTCAGAAAAAACGATTAAGATTATTTGCGCCGTGCGCGGCGCAAAGTCTGCGACGCTTTTCGGTGCGTGATGAGGGTCTCTGCTTCTATTTTGCGTTTTTAGCGCTGTTTTGCGCGGGGCGCAAAATGCGCGTGGGGGACGTTGGCTTGTTTCGAGCCGAAGGCTCGAAATGCGCCTCCACTGAATTTAGACTGAAGTAAAACGGCCCTCTTTGAGGGCCGTTTTCGTTTTGCAAGTTTGCTGTCATTTTAGTGCGATAAAGTGCAATTTTTTGCACGAACGGATGCTTCGAATGTTTCAAATGTATGGAATATTTGGAGAAGTTAGACAAATGTTTTTCACTGTTTTTGTCTGTTTTGCACACATTTGTACAACAAAGTTCAGCTACCTTTTTCCCGAAAAGGGGAAGACAAAAAAATACGCCATGATATAATGATTCTGCAATGACGGGGCGCGAGCTCCGAACAATACGATCACATTTTCTGTGGAGGATTATCATTATGGCTATCAAAGTGGGCATCAACGGCTTCGGCCGCATCGGCCGCGTCGTGCTGCGCATCATGATCGAGCATCCGGAGCAGTTCGACATCTGCGGTATCAACCTGCGCAAAGCGGATCTGGATTACATGGTCTATATGATCAAATACGATTCCGTGTTCCGTCAGTTCAACGGCACGGTGGAGCACAAGGACAAGAACCTGATCGTCAACGGTCACACCATTCAGGTCTTCAGCGAGTCCGACGCGGCGATGATCCCCTGGTCCAGCTGCGGCGCGGAGTACATCATCGAGTCCACCGGCGCTTACAACACCACCGAGAAGGCCTCCCGCCACTTCAAGGGCGGCGCGAAGAAGGTCATCCTGACCGCGCCCGGCAAGGATGAGGTCACCCCCACGTTCGTCATGGGCGTGAACCACATGCTGCTCCATTCCGACATGAAGGTCGTCTCCAACGCCTCTTGCACCACCAACTGCTTAGCACCCCTTGCCAAGGTCGTCAACGACGAGTTCGGCATTGAGCAGGCGCTCATGTCCACCATCCACGCCGCCACCGCCAAGCAAAAGGCGGTCGACTCCCGCGGCGGCAGCGATTGGCGCACGGGCCGCTCCATCCTCAACAATATCATTCCCTCCTCCACGGGTGCCGCCAAGGCCGTCGGCCGCGTCATCCCCGAGCTCTACGGCAAGATGACCGGCATGAGCTTCCGCGTCCCCACGGCGGACGTCTCCGTCGTTGACCTGACTGCCCACCTCAAGGTCAAGACCACCTACGCCGATATCTGCTACGCCATCCGCCACGCCAGTGAGACCTATATGAAGGGCATCATTGGCTACACCGCGGACCAGGTCGTCTCCACGGACCTGATTGGCAATTCCTGCCCCTGCATCTTCGACGAGACCGCCGGCATCATGCTCGACAACGACTTTGTCAAGCTGATCGCGTGGTACGACAACGAATGGGGCTACTCCAACATGGTCGTCCGCCTGCTTGAGCACATGGTCGCGGTGGACGAGGGCCGCGTGACGCCTGAAAAGCGCGTCGTCCCCAAGGATAAGCCGAAGGAAGAGCCCGCCGCCAAGGAAGCGTAACAACGAAATAAAAAAGGAAGGACGCTGCGCGTCCTTCCTTTTTTATTCGTCCTTTTTTTCTGCTGCTTTTGCTTCGAGCTCGGCGACGGTCGTGTTGTCTTCCATGCCGCGGGCGTGGAGGACATCGTCGCGCGTGAGGATCATCAAATCATCCTTTGTAAAGCTCTCCATCTTCGCGAGGCGGTTGGCCTGCGCGGTCAAGATCTGCTCGAAGAGGTTGCGCACGCCGCGCGCGTTGCCGAACGTCACACCGTCGGCGTTCTCATCGTAGATGAAGTCCTTGACATCCTGCTCGGCGTCGGGAGAGAGGGTGTACTGCGACTTGCGGCACTGCATTTTGAAAATCTCGAGCATCTCGTCGAGCGTGTAGTCGTCAAAGTGCAGGTAGCGGTTGAAGCGGGACTCAAGGCCGGGATTTGAGTGGATGAACTTCTCCATCAAGCCGTCGTAGCCCGCCACGATCACGACGAGGTCGTCGCGGTGATCCTCCATCGCCTTGAGCAGCGTGTCGATGGCCTCCTGACCGAAGTCGTTGCCGCCCTTGCCGTTGAGTGCGTAGGCCTCGTCGATAAACAGCACGCCGCCGAGCGCCTTTTCGATGACCTTGCTCGTCTTGATGGCGGTCTGGCCGACGTAGCCCGCGACAAGGCCGCTGCGGTCGACCTCGACGAGCTGCCCCTTCGAGAGGATGCCGAGCGAGCGGTAGATACGCGCCATCAAGCGCGCGATCATCGTCTTACCTGTACCGGGATTGCCGGTGAAGACCATGTGGAGCGAGAAGTCCGCGTTCGGAAGCCCCGTCTCCTCGCGCCGCTTGAAGACAGTCGCCATGTTGATGAGGTTATTCACCTCGCGCTTGACCTCGCCAAGGCCGATGTAGTTGTCGAGTTCTTTTTTAAGGTCCTCGATCTTCTCGGGCGGGGGAAGCGGCGCTTCCTCTTCCTTTTTCTCGTCCGCGCCGGTGGAGGCGGCGGGCTTGTTCGGCTTTGCGCCGTCCGCGCTCTTCGGCGCGTTTGCTTTGGGTGCAGCTTCCTTCGGGACGGCGGATTTCGGCGCGTCCGGCGTCAGCGGCGCGCCCCAGAAGTCGCTGCCCATGCGGTTTAAGTTGTTCTGCGTCATCGTGCGGATAACGTCGAGCTGCTGGAGAATGATCTCGTCCTTTTTATCCATGTTGATTCTCTCCCTTCGTTCCGTAGGGCGTGTGCGCCATTGCGCGGAACAAGAATGCAGTGATCAGGCCGCTGAGCGCGCCCGTGAAGAGCGACACCAGCAGCAAAAACGGCAGATAGTAGAGCGGCGCGGTCGAGCCGAGCGTGATGAGCGCGGCGCAGACCTGCCCGCAGTTGTGCGCCGCCGCGCCCGCGATCGAGACGCCGAAAATGCTGAGCTTTTTCGCCCCGCTCAAAAGCGCCATCACCAAAAGCGCCGACAGCCCGCCGAGCAGCGAGAATAAAAGCGCCGAGGCATTCCCCGCAAACAGCGCGCCGAGCGTGCAGCGCACCAGCAGGATGGCGAGCGCGCTCGGAAATCCGAGGGCATAGAGCGCGTAGAGCGTGACGATATTGGCAAGGCCGAGCTTGACGCCCGGCAGCGGCACAATGAGCGCGAGCGGAAAAAACGACTCCATGTAGGACAACGCAAGCGCGAGCGCCGCGAGCACCGCGCAGAGCGTCAGCTCTCTTGTTTTGATCTTCATGCGCTCACCCCGCGATCAGATCGTAGTCGGACGCCGCGCCCTCGAGCGTGACGGCCACGCGGGCGGGCAGGCAGACGATGCTCTGCCCCGCGCGCGAGATCGCGCCGGAGTGCACGCAGTCCTGATTCGGGCAGTCGCTTTCGCTCACGCGCACCGCACCGTTTTCTACAGCGACGGTGAGCGTGTAGCCGCGGCTTTCATATGTGCCGCCTTCATAATTGCTGAGTGCGCAGCGCTCGACGGTCTCGCCGTCGATGGCGATGCTGACCGTCAGCTCGCCCGCCGATTTCGCCGCGAAATACGGCCTTGCGGCGAGCCCGAGCGTGAGCAGCAGCACCGCGAGCACAACGAGTGCGTCCCACTTCGTCGGCTTCAGCTTAGGCGAGCGCTTCATACGTGTACCCGCTTTCGTCGTTCGGCGTGAAGGCGTCGGCAAGGCCGTCGGTGTAAAGCACGCGGCCATCGTCGGTGACTAAAATGAGCTCAAAATCCGTCCCCTGGTCGGCAAGATCATCGCGCAGCGCAAGCGCGCCGTCGGGGCCAAGGACGAAGCACGCCGTCGAGAGCGCGTCCGCCCACGCGCCGTTCTCGCACAGCACGGTCACGCTGACGAGCCCGCTTTCCGCGGGGCAGCCGGTCTTGGGGTCGAGGATATGGTGATAGCGCACGCCGTTTTCTTCAAAATAGCGCTCGTACACACCGGAGGTCACGATGAACTTATCCGCCGCCGATACGACGCCAAGGTAGCTCTCCGTGTCCGCAGGGTCCTTGACGGCGATGCGCCAATCGCTGCCGTCGGTCTTTCGCCCCATGACGAACACATCACCGCCGAGGTCGAGTGTCGCGGACGTGACGCCCTCCTTTTCAAGCTGCGCGCGCAGAAGATCCGCCGCGTGGCCCTTGGCGATGCCGCCGAGGTCGAGCTGCGCGCCGTCCAAAAGCGTGACCGTCCAGCCGTCCGCCGTTTTTTCGAGCGCGACCTTGCCGCAGCCCGTATGACTCAGCAATTCTTTGAGCTCGTCTGCGGACGGCACACGGCGCTCGTCCTTCGTAAATCCCCACGCGTCGAGCACAGGGGCGAGCGTCGGGTCGAATGCACCGTCCGTCGCGTCAGAGATCGTCAGCGCCGTTCCGATCAGCGCGGGTAAGATATCATCCGTGCCGCATTCGACCGTCTCACCGTTCGATGCGTTGAGCGCATAGAGCTCACTGCCCTCCGCCGTGCGCGAGAGGACGGCTTCGTCCAACGTGTGCAGTTCCTTTTCCGCGCTCTCCAGCGCGGCAGCGGCGTTCTCGCCGTAAACCGTCAGGTTCATCACCGTGTCCATCGCGTACACCGTGCGCGTCTCGCTCTCGGCAGCCGTTTCGCCGCAGGCAGTGAGGGACAGGGCAAAAATCGTCAGCAGCAGCGCTGCAAGTTGTCTTTTCATAGGTTCTCCTGCGAAAACAATTTATCAAGCGTAGCTTATCAAATGTATTTTACCCGCGTCTGTGCGGTCTGTCAAAAGAAAAAATTTGAACCGCCGTGCGGAACGTTTATAAAAGAGGAGAGCCTCTTCTATAATAAGAGGCTCTCCCCGATCTGCGTCTGCGCGCAGGCAAAATTATTTTCTCTCGAGCGAGACGCGGTACGTGAGCCGCAGGAACGTGGCGTTCAAAATGACGCTCACGACCTCCGCGATCGGGAAGGCGAGCCACACAAGCTCGAGCCGCCCCGTGAGCGAGAGCAGATACGCCGCCGGCAGCAGCACGACGATCTGGCGGCAGACGGAATTGATGAGCGCATAGATGGGCTTGCCGAGCGCCTGACACGCGCTGCCCGCGATGATGCTGAAGCCCGCGAGCGGGAAGTGCACGCCGATGATGCGCAGCGCAACACGTCCGATGGAGAGCATTTCGTCCGTCGGCGAGAACATCCCCAGCAGCGTTTCGGGAATGAGCTCGAAGAGCGCGCAGCCGACGCACATGATGCCGATGGCCGTGAAGACTGTCAGGCGGACGGTCTTGCGCACGCGGTCGAATTTCTGCGCGCCGTAGTTGTACGACACGATGGGCACCATCGCGTTGTTGAGGCCGAAGCACGGCATGAAGATGAAGCTCTGGAGCTTGAAGTAAGCACCGAACACCGCGGTCGCCGCCTCGGTGAACGAGATGAGAATTTTGTTCATGCCGAACATCATCACCGAGCCGATGGACTGCATGATGATTGACGGAATGCCGATGGCGTAGATGTCCGCCACCGTCGCGCGGTGGGGACGGATGTCCTTGAGGTGGATCTGCACCTCGGGATTTTTCTTGAGGTTCAGGAAAAGGCCGAGGCCCGCGCCGACGAACTGGCCGACGATCGTGGCGACCGCCGCGCCCGCGACCTCCATGCGGGGAAAGCCCAGAAGGCCGAAAATCAAAATCGGGTCGAGCACGATGTTGCACACCGCGCCCGCGATCTGCGAGATCATCGAAAGGTCCGTCCGCCCCGTGGACTGGAGCAGGCGCTCGCCGTAAATTTGCAGAAACAGTCCGAGCGAGCCGCCGATGCAGATCATCACATAGTCGCTGCCGTAGGCGATGATCTGCGCATTCTCCGTCTGAAAGCGGAAAAACGGCGTGGCGAGCGAAAAGCCGAGGACAGCAAAGACGGCGGCGGTGCAGAGCGTCAGGAAAAGTCCCGTGCCCGCGGCGCGGTCGACCGCCTGCATGTTCTTTTCACCCAGCGAACGCGCGAGCAGCGCGTTCATACCGACGCCCGTGCCCACGGCGAACGCGATGCACAGCGTTTGCAGCGGGAAAGCGAGCGACACGGCGTTCATTGCGTCCTGACTGAGCCGCGCGACGAACACGCTGTCGACAATGTTGTAGAGCGCCTGAAAGAGCATCGATATCATCACGGGCCCCGCCATGTTGGCCAGCAGCTTGCCGATGGGCATCGTGCCCATCTTGTTTTCTCTGGTATTTTCTTCCATGTTTCCTCCCTGCTTAACCTTTTCGTTCCGACATATAAAATTCCGGCGCCGCAGCGCCGGAATCGAAATCAAATCATTTTTTCCAACGACATGTGCGTTGGAAAAAATACCCCTTAGAGCGCAAGCGTGCGAACGGAGTGAGTGCGACGCAGCGCTCGGCAAAACCCAAATCAAAAATGCACCGCAGTGCATTTTTGAATTACTTTTTTAATTCCCCGTTCGCAGACTTGGTGAGATACGCGTTGATGAAGCCGTCGAGGTCGCCGTCCATGACGGACTGGATGTTGCCGGTCTCGTAGTCGGTGCGCGTGTCCTTGACAAGCTGGTAGGGCATGAAAACGTAGGAGCGGATCTGGCTGCCCCATTCGATCTTGAGCTGCACGCCCTTGATGTCGGAGATCTTCTCCGCGTGCTGCTGAATCTTGAGTTCCATGAGCTTGGATTTGAGCATCTGCATGGCGTAGTCGCGGTTCTGGAACTGCGAGCGCTGGGTCTGGCAGGCGGTGACGATGCCCGTGGGCTTGTGGATGAGTCGAACGGCAGAGCTCGTCTTGTTGACGTGCTGGCCGCCGGCGCCGGACGCGCGGTAGACCTGCATTTCAATATCCTCGGGACGAATTTCGACCTCGATATCGTCGGGCAGCTCAGGCATGACCTCGAGGGCTGCAAAGCTCGTCTGGCGGCGGGCGTTGGCGTCGAACGGGGAAACGCGCACCAAGCGGTGCACGCCGTTTTCACCCTTTAAGTAGCCGTAGGCGTTTTCACCCTTGACCATGACCGTCGCGCTCTTGAGACCGGCCTCGTCGCCGTCGAGATAGTCGAGCATCTCGAATTCAAAGCCGTGCTTGTTCGCCCACTGCATATACATGCGGTAGAGCATCTGCGCCCAGTCCTGCGCCTCGGTGCCGCCCGCGCCGGCGTGGAACGTCAAAATGGCGTTGCAGTTGTCGTATTCGCCGGAAAGGAGCGTCGTGAGTCGCGCCTGCTCCACATCGGCTTCGAGCTTTTTGTAGCCCTCTTCGAGCTCGGGCAGCAGGCTCGCGTCGTCCATTTCCGTTCCCATGTCGATCAGCGCGAGCAGATCGTCGCGCGTGGAAACGAGCTTTTCGTAGCGGTGAATTTTATTTTGCAGCTGCTTGGAGCGCATCTGGTTTTTCTGCGAGCGCTCCAGATCGTTCCAGAAGCCGTCCTCGTGCGCCTCGAGCTCGAGGCGGTTCAGCTCCTGACGGGCCTGCTCGATCTCCAGCGCCTTGAAGAGGTTTTCAAATGTTTCGTCCATCGCAAGCAGCTTCTGCTTGTAGGAATCGTATTCGATCACAGCCATGGCGTTCTCTCTCCTTACTTTTATCCTTCATTAGCCGAAAGAGTATATCACACACACCGTGCAAAGGCAAGAAAAATCCGCCTCTCGGGACGAAAATTCCCGTGGAAGCGGCCCTTTTTCGCCTTTCCGGCGATAAAAACAAAAAAGCCACGCTTTCGCGTGGTCGATACAACGGATCTCAGCGCTCGCTGATGATCTGCTTGGTGCTGCCGAAGATCATGTCGTCAACATCCTGCTTGATGAAGTTCTCAAACATATTCGTTTTCACGCTCCTTTCTCTCATTTACTTCAGTTTGTATTATAGACGCGGGAAACGCAAATTTCAATCGTCAGCTCTCATGGCTTTGCCCAAAAAATTAGCGGCTTTTTCATGCAAGCTGCTATATCTACACTTGCATTTCCGTTATTTTCCACTTATAATAAAATAGAAAATGATATTTGAAGCGGAGGAGTCGGACTATGGCGGCTTTCGTCACATTTGAGGATGTTTCCAAGGTCTACCACAGCGGAGAGATCGAAATTCGCGCGGTGGACCACATCAGCTTTACGATCGAAAAGGGTGAATTCTGCGTCATCGTCGGCCCCTCGGGCGCGGGCAAGACGACGGTCCTCAACATGCTCGGCGGCATGGACGCCTGCTCGGGCGGCACCATCACGGTCGACGGGACGCTTGTGAGCGGCTTCAACGCCCGCCAGCTCACGACCTATCGCCGCCACGACATCGGCTTTGTCTTCCAGTTCTATAACCTCGTCGGCAACCTGACGGCGCTTGAAAACGTCGAGCTCGCGGCGCAGATCTGTAAAGACCCGCTCGACGCAGCGACGGTCTTGAACGAAGTCGGCCTGTCCGCGCGCGCGAACAACTTCCCCGGTCAGCTCTCCGGCGGCGAGCAGCAGCGCGTCGCCATCGCCCGCGCGCTGGCGAAAAATCCGAAGCTCCTGCTCTGCGACGAGCCGACCGGCGCGCTCGACTATGTGACCGGCAAGCAGATCCTCAAGCTCTTGCAGGACACCTGCCGGCAAAAGGGTGTGACGGTCGTGGTCATCACGCACAACAGCGCCATCACGCCGATGGCCGACCGCGTCATCCACATCAAAAACGGCACGGTGGAGAGTATGCAGTGCAATAAGCATCCGACCAGCGTGGAACTGATCGAATGGTAACGAAGAAATCGGAACGAAAGGGGGCGGCGCGATGAAAAACGCCATGCAGAAGGACTTCTGGCGCGAGATCCAGCACACGCGCAGCCGCTTTTTCTCCATGATGATCCTGGTCGCGCTATCGGTCGCGTTTCTCTCCGGTCTCAAGGCGACCGCGCCGGACATGAAGCGCACGGGCGACGACTATCTCGATTCCCTGCACTTGGCGGACATTCAGGTGCTTTCAACGCTCGGCCTGACCGACGACGACATTACCTCTCTTCGAGCACAGGGCAAGGTCGAGGACGCCGAGGGCGAGTACGTCATCGACGCATTCGCCTCGTCCGACTCGCTCGACGCGGTGGTCAAGGTCCTCTCCCTCACGGGCCGCGGCATCAATGAGGTGCTGCTGCGCGGCGGGCGCATGCCCGAGCGCGCGGACGAGTGCGTGGTGGAGGAAAACATGCTCTCGCTGATGAACATTGAAATTGGCGATCGCATCACTCTGACGCCGGGGGACGATCTCTCCGACGCGCTGTCCCAGAATACATATACGGTCGTCGGCACGGTGCGCTCGCCGGTGTATCTCGCGGTGGAGCGCGGCACGTCGACACTCGGCAGCGGCACGGTCAAGGCGTATCTTTACCTGCCGCGCGAGGCGTTCACGCTCGACTACTACACGGCGGCCTATGTGCGCGTCTCCGGCGCGGCGGAGATGACCGCGTTTTACAGCGACTATGACGACTATATCGACGCCGTCATCGACGAGCTGGAGCCGTTCGGCGACGCACGCTCTCAGCTGCGGCACGACGATCTTGTCGACGAGGCGACGGAAAAGCTCGACGATGCGCAGAAGGAACTGGACGACGCCAAGGCCGAGGCCGACGAGGAACTTGGCAAAGCGCAGAAGGAACTGAGAGATGCGCGCAGAAAGCTGGACGACGGCTGGCGCGACTACCGCGAGGGTCAGCAGGAGCTTTCGGATGCGCGCACGGAACTGGATGACGCCTATCAGAAGCTGATCGACGGCGAGCAGGAATACAAGGACGGGCTTGCCGAATACGAGGAAGCTGCCGCCGAATATGAGAAGGGACTTGCCGAGTATGAGGACGGCAAGGAGAAATACGAGCAGGGCAAGCAGCAGCTCGGCGCCGGCGCGAAAAATCTTGCCGAGGGCAAAAAGCAGCTGGACGCGGGCAAAGCGCAGCTGGACGCGCTGGGCAGCACCGTGTCCGGTGCGCTCGCCGGCACGGGTTCTCCCTATGAGGGTAAGCCCGGGCAGTTGATCGAGGATCTCGGAAAGGGCGATCAGACTGCCGCCGCTACGACCGATGCCGCGCTGGACGAAATGCGTGCGCAGCTCACGGACGGCATCGCGCAGGCGCAGAGCACGATCGACGGGCTGAATCTGAAGATCGGACAGCTGAACGATGCGCTGCAAGACCCGAATTTGTCCGCCGAGGAACGCGCGGGCTATGAAAAGGGACTTGCCGAGGCGCAGGCGGGACTTGCCGCGGCACAGGCGGCGCAGGCGCAGCTTTCTCAGCAGCTTGCCCAGCTCAAGAACGTCAACTCCGGGAGCATCGCGCAGAGCAAGCAGCAGCTTGACAAGAGCCAGTCGGATTACAACATCGGCCGCATGGAGTTTGCCGAGGGCAAGGTCGAGCTGGACAAGGGCAAAAAGGAACTGGACGCGGCGAAGAAGGAACTGGACGACGCGCCCGCGCAGCTTGAAGAAGCAAAGCAGAAGCTTGCCGACGCGCGCGCAGAGCTGGACGACGGCTGGAAGGACTACTACGACGGCGAAGAGCAGTACGCCGACGGCGTCAAGGAGCTCTCGGACGCCTACACCGAACTGACGGACGGCGAGCGCGACTACCGCAAGGGCCTGCGCGAATATGCGGACGGCAAGGCGGAGGCGGACGAGAAGATCGCCGACGCACAGGAAAAGATCACCGACGCACGCCGCAAAGTCGCGGATATCGACAGCTGCGAGTGGTACATCTTCAGCCGCAGCTACAACCCCGGCTACACGGGCTTCGGCCAGGACGCCGACCGCATGGCGAACCTCGCGAGCGTGCTGCCGATCATCTTTTTCCTCGTCGCGGCGCTCGTGTGCCTGACGACGATGACGCGCATGGTCGAAGAGCAGCGCGTGCAGATCGGCGCGCTCAAGGCGCTCGGTTACAGCCGCCTTTCGATCTCACGGAAGTACATCGGCTACGGGCTGCTGCCGAGCCTTGTCGGCGGCGTTCTGGGCCTTGTTATCGGCTATATCCTGTTCCCGAAGATGATCTTCACGGCCTATCAGATCATGTACCAGATGCCGGATATCGAGCTGCACGCCTACACGGATATTTCGCTCTTTTCCTTGCTTGCGGCGGTCGCCTGCACAACAGTCGCGACGCTCTGGGCCTGCCTTGCCACGCTGCGCGAGACGCCGGCGAGCCTGATGCGCCCCCGCACGCCGAAGGCGGGCAAGCGCGTGTTCCTTGAGTACATCAAACCCCTGTGGAAGCGCATGTCGTTCATCCACAAGGTCACGGCGCGCAACCTCTTCCGCTACCAGAAGCGCTTCTGGATGACGGTCATCGGCATCGGCGGCTGCACGGCGCTCATCATCGCGGGCTTTGGCATGAGGTCTTCCCTGCTCTTTACGATGTCGCGCCAGTATGACGAGCTGTTCCACTACTCGGCACAGGTGACGCTTGCCGGCAACGCCCTGCCCGAGGAGCGCGCGGCGGTGGAGGACTTCCTTGCAGGCGACTCCCGCGTTGTGAACTACATCCCCTGTGCGGCCTCGTCCGCCACGGTGGTCACCCCCTCCTATTCAACCACCGCCTATGTCGAGGTGATGGCCTCCGACGAGATCGGCAAGGTCGTGGACCTTTTCGACTACAAGAGCGGAGATCCCATCACAATGGGCGATGAGGGCGTATACATCGACCAGAAGCTCTCCGAGCTTTTGAAGGTCTCGGTGGGCGACACCTTCTTCCTCGACGGCGACATGCGCGGCGATGTGACGGTCGCGGGCATCTACGAGCACTATACGGGCCACTTCATCTATATGACGCCCGGCTACTATGAAAATGCGCTCCACGCCGACGGCGAGCCGAACGCCTACCTTCTGAACTTCACGAGCGACGATACCGACACCTGCAACGCCATTTTTGAAAAGCTGCTCGACATGAGCGGCGTGGCGACGACCTCGCGCATGCGCGACACGCAGGATACCTACATGCACAGCATGGAGCGCGTGGACTTCGTTGTGGTCATCATCATTCTGGCGGCGGCGGCGCTGGCGATGGTCGTGCTCTTCAACCTTTCGAACATCAACATCACTGAGCGCCAGCGCGAGCTCGCCACGATCAAGCTGCTGGGCTTTTACGACGGCGAGGTCTCGGCCTATGTGTATCGCGAGAACATCGTGCTCACGCTGTTCGGCATCCTGCTCGGCTGCTTTATGGGCCACTGGCTGCACATTTACCTTGTGCGCTCGACGGAAATCGACCTCATGATGTTCGGGCGGCAGACCGCGCCGTCGGCCTACGTGTACGCGGCGATCCTGACGGCGCTGTTCTCGCTGCTCGTCAACGTGCTCGCGCACTTCAGGATGAAGAAGATCGACATGGTCGAGAGTCTCAAGAGCGCGGAATAAAATTTCTTGTTTCAAGGCAGGACAGTGTGCTACAATAAGGGGCGGCAAAAGCCGCCCCTTACTATTGTCGAAAAAGCGGTATGCCGCTTTTTCGAGGAGAATTCGCTGCGCTTCGTGCCTTGCCGCCCAAAGGGCGTCTGCGACATTGCACCGTTGCGGCATTACGATTCCCGCGCCCTTTCAGGCGCGCCAATCGTGCCGCTTCCTCGAAAACGGCTTGCTGTTTCCGTCACAGACGGCGCTTCACCGTTTTCCGCTCCGCGCAAAGTGTTTTCTGCCAGAAGGTGAATTGCCCCGCAGCGGGCAAGAGAAGCCCCTCTGGAGGGCGCACGTGTCGCGGCAGAAAACGGATTTGAATTGATTGCGTGCCGTGCGCGGCACGCAACTCTGCGAGGCTTTTTGGCTTATAGCCTCCTTATAGATTGGAGTTCCCATGGCGAGACAAAGAAAAAAACATCATTTCTGGCGCAACCTGCTCATTTTGGTCGTGCTGTTCGGCATTTACCTCTACTGGGGCAACCGCAGCATCGAGACCGACGAGGCGACATTCACCTCAGGCGCGCTGCCTGCGGGCTTTGACGGCTGCCGCATCGTGCAGCTCAGCGATCTGCATGGCAAATACTTCGGCAAGGGCAACGAGCGCCTGTACAGTGCGGTCAAGGCCGCGCATCCGGAGTATATCTTCGTGACGGGCGACCTGGTCGACCGCAAGACCGAGAACCCGACCATCTACGCCGGCGAGGTCGGCGCGGCGCTCTCGGCCATCGCACCGACGTATTACGTCACGGGCAACCACGAGTGGGGTCACGGCACAAAGGTCGTGGAGGAGATCAAGCGCACGCTGCGGGAGAGCGGCGTGACGGTGCTCTCCAACGAGTTTACGTATCTTGCGCGCAACGGTGATACCATCGTGCTCACGGGCATCGACGATCCGAACGGCTACGCCGATCAGGAGACGCCGTACGAGCTTGCTCAGGAGGTCTACGCCGCCTGCGGCGACCCCTTCTGGGTGCTGCTGGCGCACCGGAACGACCGCTTTTCGGGCGAATACAGTCTCCTCGGCGCAGACCTGACGCTCTCCGGCCACGGCCACGGCGGCATCTGGAGATTTCCGTTCGTGGGCGGGGTGTTCGGCACGCAGCGCAACCTCTTCCCCACGCACACGGCGGGCTTTTATTCAGACAACGGCGCGTCCGTTTTCGTCAGCCGCGGGCTCGGAAACTCGCCGCGCGTCATCCCGCGCATTCTGAACAGGCCGCAGGTGGCGGTCATCACACTGGAAAGGGGCTGAGGCTATGCGTGAATTTTCTGCCGGAAGCTACGATGTCGCCGTCATCGGCGCGGGACACGCGGGCATCGAGGCATCTCTTGCCTGTGCGCGCCTCGGGATGAAAACGGTCTGCTTTACCATCAACTTAGACGCCGTGGGCAACATGCCCTGCAACCCCGCCATTGGCGGCACGGGCAAGGGCCATCTCGTGCGCGAGCTCGACGCCCTCGGCGGCGAGATGGCAAGGGCGGCTGACTTAGCCTGCATTCAATACCGCATGCTCAACCGGGGCAAGGGCCCCGCCGTCTGGTCGCTGCGCGCGCAGGCCGACCGGCGGCGCTACCAGAGCGTGATGAAGCACACGCTCGAAACGCAGGAAAATCTGCTGCTGCGGCAGGCGGAGATCGTCGACTTACGCGTCACCGACGGCCACGTGTCCGCCGTTGTGACCGAGACAGGCGGCGTTTACGCGGTCGGGGCTGTCATCCTCTGCTCGGGCACATTTTTGGATGGCCGCACCATCGTCGGCGAATGCGTGCGCGAGAGCGGCCCCGACGGGATGCACGCCTCGCTCACGCTGGCGGACGCGCTCAAAAAGCTCGGACTGCCGCTGCGCCGTTTCAAGACCGGCACGCCGCCGCGCGTGAACGCGCGCAGCGTCGATTTTTCTCAGATGGAGGTGCAGCCGGGCGACAAAACGCCACTGCCGTTCTCGTTTTCGACGGAACACCCGCCCGAAAATCAGGCGGTCTGCTACCTGACTTACACCACGGAGGAGACGCACCGCGTCATCCGCGAGAATCTGGATCGCAGTCCTATCTACTCCGGCGTCATTGAGGGCGTCGGTCCGCGCTACTGCCCGAGTATCGAGACAAAGATCGTCCGCTTTCCCGACAAGCCCCGCCATCAGCTCTTCATCGAGCCCATGGGCCTCGATACAGAAGAACTCTACATTCAGGGCTTTTCGTCGTCCATGCCCGAGGAGGTGCAGATCGAAATGCTGCACTCGGTCAAGGGCCTTGAGCACGCGGAGATCATGCGCCCGGCCTACGCCATCGAATATGACTGCATCGACCCGACCGCGCTCTACCCGACGCTTGAATACAAGCACATTTCGGGCCTGTACGGCGCGGGACAGTTCAACGGCTCGTCGGGCTACGAGGAGGCGGCGGTGCAGGGCTTCGTCGCGGGCGTGAACGCCGCACGCAAATTAAAGGGCGAAACGCCGTTCATTCTGGGCCGCGAGCAGGCGTACATCGGTACACTCATCGACGACCTTGTGACCAAGGGAACGAACGAGCCCTATCGCATGATGACGAGCCGCAGCGAGTACCGCCTCATCCTGCGGCAGGACAACGCCGACGAGCGCCTTGCGCCCATCGGGCACGAGCTTGGCCTTGTCAGCGATGAAACGCTGCAAAAGGTCGTGGGCAAATACGACGCAGTGCGCCGCGAGATCAAGCGCCTCGAGCACACGGGCGTCCCCTCGTCCGACGCGCTCAACGCGCTGTTGACTTCGCGCGGCACGGCGGAGGTGCGCGACGGCAGCCCGCTCATCGCGCTGCTGCGTCGACCGCAGCTCACCTATGACGACCTGCGCGATTTTGATGCAGGCTGCCGCGCCTTCCCGCCCGCACTCGCCGAGAGCGTGGAGATTGCCGTCAAATACGAGGGCTACATCCGCCGCCAGATGGCGGAGGTCGCGGAGTTTGCGCGCCTGGAGCACCGCGCCATTCCCGAGGATATCGATTACGCGAAAATCGACGGTCTCCGTCTGGAGGCGCGCGAAAAGCTCGCCGCCATTCGTCCGCAGAATCTGGGGCAGGCGGGGAGGATCTCGGGCGTCAGTCCGGCGGATGTTGCAGCTTTAATGCTCTATATTACTTCAAAAACGTGGGACTGAGTCCCTCGTTTTTGAGTATTTGAAAAGGCGGCTATGCCGCCTTTTCAAGAGGATTCGCTGCGCTTCGTGCCTTGCCGCCCGTGAGGCGGCTGCGACACGCGCTCCGCGCAGAGAGTAATTTGTCACGCGCATGTCGCGACAAATTACGATTAAAATTATTTGCGCCGTGCGCGGTGCAAAATCTACGATGTTAAAACAGGCGGTCGCTGCGTTG
>ERZ791744.353-NODE-353-length-49250-cov-12.409981_pt1 | contig 49250 bp, 36 predicted proteins | sample MGYA00510039_ERZ791744 | MGnify/ENA primary metagenome ERZ791744 (study PRJEB30046, sample SAMN00791969) | human gut metagenome | study: EMG produced TPA metagenomics assembly of the A metagenome-wide association study of gut microbiota in type 2... | reverse complement strand
TTTATCAATGACGGGCAACTTACTATCTTTTGATTTTATATCGAACTCACGTTAATAATAGTTTTATCTCTGTCACGATGGAATACCACTTCCAATTTAATTCAATCTTGCAGAATCAATTCCCCAATGCACAAAAAAAATGGATTTAATAAATTCTGCTTAGAGAAATCTATTAAATCCATTTTTCGTGCGCCTGATAGGACTCGAACCTACACGCCTCACGGCACCAGATCCTAAGTCTGGCGCGGCTACCAATTACGCCACAGGCGCGAAGTAAAATATAACTTAAATCAGTATATATTTCCTTTTTGCGGTTGCAAAGATAGACTATATTTTTGAATTTGCAAAATATTAGAGCTAATTCTTTAATATTTTACATGCTGTTTCTATAATAGTATCTTTTCCTCGCTGCACATCTTCGCTTGTCATGTCTACTTTCACATCCGGATCGATACCAAACTCCAGCTGATTCATTTCCGGATCGAACATCGGACTGGCAGAAAAGCGGATAGACCAGCCGTTAGGTATTTCAGAACTGAACGGCAACCCTGAGCCTCCTCCGGTCTTATCGCCTACGATTGTGACATTCGGAAACTGGTTCATGCTGTTGACAAAATCGTTTGTCGCACTATAAGAGCGCCGGTTGGTGAGCACTACTACCTTTTTCTGCCAACGTATACCGTCGGACGGTTCTATATAAACAGGCTTTGGTTCGGAAAAGTCACTGTGCCCGGGACCTGTCTTGTGACACATGTATCCCACAAGCACCTTCTCGTTTATAAACCGTGCAGCCAACTTCTGGGCTGTCGTCAGGTTACCTCCCCCGTTATTCCTCACATCAATAATCAGCCCGTCGCAAATAGCAAGCTTGTTCAGCGTCTGATCCAGATTACCATCGCCTATCCCGTTGGAGAAACTGGAGCAATAAATATACCCGATGTTGTTCTCCAGAATGCTGTAAGTCAGTCCGGAAGAATTCGTATAGTCTTTCCCCAGATAAATACTCTGAATACTGTCGCTGAAATTGCGCGGATAACTGTCGAACCATTCCCGATACTGTGACGTAGCAAGTGAACTGGAAAGATTCACATGGCCGTCGCGTAACTCGTTTACCATATCCGACAAGACCTCGAACAGGTTTTCCCAAGTCATATCCGACGTGATACGACGGGCATACCGTTCGTGCACTTCATTCCAGTCGAGTCCATACTCCTGGTTCTTATAGTCGAGAAAGCAATACTGTTCATCTATAATCTTCCACAGTGCCTCAAAGTTATCTTCAGGCGTATTGCCGGAAATATCTTCCCGTATACAGGAATTAAAAATCAGAAGTCCGGACAAAGCAATATATACAATACACGCAAATCGTTTCATAAGCTAAAAGGGAGTTACTTTAAGTGGCATGCTGATACGTTTCTTCCCGCGAAGCAAATACAGGTTGCGCACGAAGCCTATCATAAAATCGTGTGAATAGGTATGGCTTTTCAGGTTGTTGACCTTTGCCTGCTGAATGTCGCACACATATCCCACACGCATCACGACATTGCGTATCGGAAAGTCCAGCGTAACCATCTGTCGCAGCGAAGGATTATTGTGCAGCGAAGTAAACAGCACATTCCGTCCTCCATTGCCTAACGAAAAGATTTCATAATACGACTCACCGTATTCGGGCGAGAACATAACGCCCAGCAACGGAAGATTTGCCTGATAACGCACCGTCAGCGGATAGCGTGCGATGTGAAATTTGTAGATAACCATACCTGATGCTCCCAACCCTCCGTATGCCTTAGCCTGAGCCGGATTGTTGGAATTACGCCGGTTATAAACCACACCGCCGTTCAGGTCGAGCATCGGTCCTACAAGAATCTTCAGCTTATCATCGTTCATGCGGAACTGATAATGCAGGGCATAGCTCCAGTTTACCAGTCCGGCATACATCTCAGCAGTCTGAGAAATATTCTTGTTATACGAGGCATTGATCTGAAACAGACTTTGCCCGGATACGTTTCCTCCCAGCATACGTGTCATACGCATGCTTTCGTGCATAAACCTGACTTCCGTTCCGCTATATTCCAGCGGAGAAAGATATGTTTCGAATACGTTGCTGTGTCCCACTCCTGCCATTGTAGAGCGCATTACGTAACGCGTGGCCCGCAAACTGTCTTCCTGCGCATACAAAGAAAAAACGGCCCCGAGTGCGATGAACAGCGTAATAAGCTTTCGTTTCATTGTTCCGGTTTTAAAATAATGTCATTTGTTCATTGTCTTCTTCCGCAACATTATCATTTTCCGTTTCTGGTGTATCTGCATCTTCCATATCTTCCTGTGGTTCCGGACGACGGGTAGGCTCCAGCTCCTCGATGCGGTCTACCGTAAATGTAGTCAGACGCTTGCCTTTTGCCTTGAAGCTCTTGACACCTACAAAGTCGCTTGCCTCTATAATCAACGCTTCCCTGAAGCTGTCGTGTCCGCCGAATACAACCTGTAAACGGGGATAAACTTCACCCGAAAGCAGAATCAACTGGTTGTGTTTGTTTTCGCCCAGATAGTTCAAACGTTTGGCTGTCTGCTCGAACGTAAAGCGTTTCAGATATGGATAATTCTGCTGGTCGGCATCATAGAGCACTGCTGTCCAGACCTTCTCAGCATCAAATTTCTCAATAAACTGTATATCGGCATCGTAGTGGTTATTCAAGTCGAAATCGGTTGTATAGAATTCACCGTTCTTATGCACAACCAGAATGCTTTCCCCACTCTGGAATTCTCCGAGATACTGTCCGCGACCGTCGTAATTCAGACGAAGCACATCATGGTCGAACCATACCTTTCTGCCTCCCAGTGTAGAGCCTCCACGCTGTTTCAGACTGATTTTATGCACTTCATATTTGGTAAGCAGATTACCCATCGACTGTCGTCCCTTGATGTTAATGGTACTGAAGTCTTTTTCGAATATCAGCTTCTTGATACGCGGATTCGGGCGGAGTGTCACCTTGATAACCTCAGCTTCCCCGTTCGGATTGGCTGTGAAATATACAATTTTCGATCCGGGAGTTCCCTGTGTCACATCGTATTCACGGTCGCGTATCATCGACGTTACATTGAAACGCTTGATATAGTGGAATCCTTCTTTCCCGTCACGATAAATCACGTTATAGATCGTACGCTTGTCGTTCTTCTTGAAGATATTCACGTAGAGAATGTTCTTGCCTACAAACAGCTTGTCCGAAACACGTACGATTTTATATTTTCCATCTTTATAGAAGATAATCACGTCGTCGATATCGGAACAGTTGCAGATATACTCGTCTTTCTTCAGTCCCGTACCGATAAATCCTTCCTCGCGGTTGATATACAGTTTCTCGTTGGCCTCGGCCACCTTGGTTGCCACAATCGTATCGAAGTTTCGTATCTCCGTATGCCGCGGGAAATTCTTTCCGTATTTCTCCTTGATGCGTGTATACCAGTCGATGGTATATTCAGTAATATGAGCCAGATGATTGTCTATTTCCTCAATATCCGCTTTCAGCTTGGCAATAAACTCGTCCGCCTTATCCTTGTTGAACTTCAGGATACGCGCCATCTTTATCTCCATAAGCTTGAGGATATCTTCCTTAGTCACTTCGCGTACAAACTGCGGATAGAAAGGTGTCAGCCGTTCGTCGATATGTTCGCATGCGGCATCCATATTCTCAGCCTGTTCGAACTGCTTGTCCTTGTAGATACGCTCTTCGATGAAGATTTTCTCCAGCGAAGCGAAATGCAAGGTTTCCAGCGTTTCGTTGCGCTGGATGTTCAGTTCCTGACGAAGCAGCGAAAGTGTATTATCTACCGACTTACGGAGTACCGCACTGACAGAAAGGAAATGCGGCTTCTTGTTGTCGATGACGCAGCAGTTGGGCGAAATATTCACCTCACAGTCGGTAAAGGCATACAAGGCGTCGAGTGTCTTGTCCGACGAAACGCCCGGAGCCAGATGTACCAGAATCTCCACCTTGTCGGCGGTATTGTCGTCCACCTTCCGTACCTTGATCTTACCCTTTTCGATAGCTTTCAGGATAGAATCAATCAGTGAAGAAGTTGTTTTTCCGTACGGTATTTCACTGATGCAAAGAGTTTTATTATCTATCTTGGAGATTTTGGCACGTACACGCACTACTCCCCCACGCTCACCGTCGTTATAGCGCGACACATCGATGGAACCTCCTGTCTGGAAATCGGGATACAGATGAAACTCCTCTCCGTGCAGGTAAGCAATGGCCGCATCACACAGCTCGTTGAAGTTGTGCGGCAATATTTTCGATGAAAGACCTACGGCAATACCTTCCACTCCCTGAGCCAGCAGCAGCGGAAACTTGACGGGAAGCGTCACCGGTTCACGGTTTCGTCCGTCGTAAGAAGCCTGCCATTCGGTTGTCTTCGGATTGAACACCACATCGAGCGCAAACTTCGAAAGACGTGCTTCAATGTATCGGGGAGCAGCGGCATCATCACCGGTAAGGATATTTCCCCAGTTTCCCTGACAGTCGATAAGCAGATCTTTCTGTCCCAGCTGTACCAGTGCATCGCCGATGGACGCATCACCATGAGGATGGAACTGCATGGTATGTCCTACGATATTTGCCACCTTGTTGTAGCGTCCGTCGTCCAGGCGCTTCATAGAGTGCAGGATACGTCGCTGAACAGGCTTCAGTCCATCGTTGATATGAGGAACCGCACGTTCCAGAATAACATACGAAGCATAGTCCAGAAACCAGTTCTGGTACATACCGCTCAATTGGTGTTTTACAGTTTCGTCGCCCTGATCGACAGGCTTATAGTCAGAATGTGCTTCTTTATCGCTTGATTGGATATCGTTTTTATCGAAAATATCTTCGCTCATATAAGTGATTTAGTGGAAAAACAACAGACAAAAATACGAAAAAAAATATTCCTATTATATATATTGCTGAAAATAAACCTGTATTTAGTCGAACGAATCTTTCATACGGATGCTATTGTTTTCAAGAAAATATCAGCTTCTTTTCCTAAAAACATCAGCATATTTTCAGGAAAATTTGTACAGAAAATCAGTGTGCGGACAGTGGGCAGCAAAGGCTTCCCTGCACCATCTGGCAATGAGAATTTTATTTTTTCATCTCATTCAAAACAGGAATGGTAAGCGGAATAGCAAGCAGGAACGAACAAAGATCGGACACCGCCTGACACATTTCCACCCCCTGCAAACCGAAGAAATGAGGGAGAATCAGGATGAAAGGGATGAAAAACAGTCCCTGCCGCGCAGAAGACAAGGTGACGGCACGTACAGGCTTGCGGATAGTCTGCAACATCATGTTACACAAAATAACCCATGCTCCTAAAGGTAAAGTAATGAGCTGCCAGCGTAAGGCACGTGTTCCGGTTTCAATAACATGCGGATCATCGCGGAACCACGATACGATCTCGGGAGAGAAAATGTAACCGATAACCGAACAGACAGCCAGAAACACAACTCCTGTCTTGACACAGAACCAGAAGCCTTCGCGTACACGACGGTAAATGCCTGCTCCGTAATTGAATCCGCATACCGGCTGGAAACCTTGTCCGAAACCAATCACAAAAGAGTTGATAAACATACAGATACGGGTAACGATAGACATTCCGGCAATGGCTGCATCTCCATAAGCTCCGGCTGCCACGTTCAGCAGAATGGTAGAAAGGCTGGCAAGTCCCTGACGACAAAGCGAAGGGCTTCCGCCGAATACGATTTCTTTCAAATATGCCGGTTTCAAGGTAAAATTTTTGAAACGGATGCGGATATTTGTACCCCGGCTGTCCATTACGAGCAACACCAGAAAACTGCATATCTGGCTCAGCAAGGTAGCCCACGCAGCTCCCGAAATACCCATATCGAATACAAAGATCAACAGCGGATCGAGCCCGATATTCAGAACCGCTCCTACAATGATACCCACCATGGCGTATACCGCATTCCCCTGAAAACGCATCTGGTTATTCAGCACCAGCGAAGAAGCCATAAAAGGTGCGCCCAGCAAAATAGTCCCCAAATACTCCTCTGCATAAGGGAGGATAGTAGGCGTAGATCCCAGAGCAACACATATTTGAGAAAGATACAAATGCCCGAACAAGGCTATAATGGCTCCCGACATGAAAGCATAGAAAAAGCCTGTAGATGCCATTTTTTCTGCACTTTCGTAATCTTTGGCTCCCAACTTACGAGAAATATAATTACCCGACCCATGCCCGAAAAAGAATCCAAAAGCCTGAATGATAGCCATAACAGAGAACGAAATTCCGACCGCAGCCGTCGACTGTGTGTTAATCTGCCCCACAAAATAGGTATCAGCCATGACATAAAAAGAAGTAACCAGCATGCTGATGATGGTAGGCACAGCCAGTGAACCGATAAGACGGGGAATCGGAGCTGTGGTCATAAGTGTATATTTATCTTTCGTACTCATTGTTTTTTCACGGATGTTTCTGCAAAAGTAGAAAAAAATAACCACCTTTCCTTACAGATTCCCTCTATTCATAAGATAAATTAAGACAGCTATTCTTCTTTTTTGCTTATAAATACCTATCTTTGTGGCCTACTATGTAATGAAAATAACATACATCAAAAAAATAAGAAAGAAAAATGGCACAAGAAGACGTTTTCAAGAAACTTGTTTCACACTGTAAAGAATATGGTTTCGTATTTCCTTCAAGTGAAATTTACGATGGACTGGGAGCCGTATATGACTACGGACAAATGGGTGTGGAACTGAAAAACAACATCAAACAGTACTGGTGGCAGAGCATGGTATTGCTGCATGAAAATATCGTAGGTATTGATTCGGCTATCTTCATGCATCCTACTATCTGGAAGGCTTCGGGACACGTGGATGCGTTCAACGATCCTTTGATCGATAACCGCGACTCGAAGAAACGTTATCGTGCCGATGTGCTGATTGAAGACCAGATTGCTAAATACGACGAAAAGATCAATAAGGAAGTTGCAAAAGCTGCAAAGAAATTCGGTGATGCATTCGATGAAGCTCAGTTCCGCAGCACTAACGCACGTGTACTGGAACATCAGGCTAAACGTGATGCTTTGCACGAACGCTACTCAAAGGCTATGAATGCAGGACCAGACTTGAACGAATTGCGTCAGATCATCCTGGACGAAGAAATCGTTTGCCCGATTTCAGGAACTAAAAACTGGACTGAAGTACGTCAGTTCAACCTGATGTTCTCTACCGAAATGGGATCTACTGCCGACGGTGCTATGAAAGTATATCTGCGTCCGGAAACTGCTCAGGGTATTTTCGTAAACTACCTGAATGTTCAGAAAACAGGACGTATGAAAGTTCCTTTCGGTATCGCTCAGATTGGTAAGGCTTTCCGTAACGAAATCGTTGCACGTCAGTTCATCTTCCGTATGCGTGAGTTCGAACAGATGGAAATGCAGTTCTTCGTAAAACCGGGAACTGAACTTGAATGGTTCCAGAAATGGAAAGAAACTCGTTTGAAATGGCACAAGGCACTGGGATTCGGCGACGATCACTACCGTTACCACGACCACGAAAAACTGGCTCACTACGCTAATGCCGCTACCGATATCGAATTCCTGATGCCATTCGGATTCAAGGAAGTAGAAGGTATCCACAGCCGTACTAACTTCGACTTGAGCCAGCATGAAAAATATTCTGGCAAGAGCATCAAGTACTTCGATCCGGAAATCAACGAATCATATACTCCGTACGTTATCGAAACATCTATCGGTGTAGACCGTATGTTCCTGAGTATCATGAGCGCTGCTTACCACGAAGAAACGCTGGAAAACGGAGAAACTCGTGTCGTACTGAAATTGCCTGCTGCACTGGCTCCAGTAAAACTGGCTATCATGCCGCTGGTAAAGAAAGACGGTCTGCCTGAAAAGGCTCGTGAAATCATGGACGACCTGAAGTTCCACTTCCACTGCCAGTATGATGAAAAAGACAGTATCGGTAAACGTTACCGCCGTCAGGATGCCATCGGTACTCCGTATTGTATCACTATCGACCACCAGACACTGGAAGACAACTGCGTAACTCTGCGTAACCGTGATACAATGGAACAAGAACGCGTGGCTATTGCCGATCTGAATAGTATTATTGCCGATAAGGTTAGTATCACTAGTCTGTTGAAGACTTTGCAATAAAAATTTTGAATGTGCATGAATAAAAATATATTATGGTTGTTAGGCATCCTTGTTTCACTGAGTGCAGGCTTTACTTCTTGCAGTGAAGATACACAAACGGCCGATCCGTACAGTGACTGGGCAGTGCGCAACGATGCCTATATCGACTCTATCGCCTCCGTTTGCGCGAATCCTCCTGCCGGAGAACATTGGGAAAAAGTATTGAACTATAAGTTACAGAGCGATGCTTCAGAGGATCTGGGCTATCAGGACTACACTCCGGGTAAAAACGATTATGTGTATATGAAGCTCTTTCCGGAAGATAATATCGAACCTCTGGGAATTTCTCCTATGTCGACTGATACGGTAAGTGTCCACTATCGCGGAAAATTAATAAACGGAACGGTCTTCGATGAAAGTTTCTCTGGAGAATGGAATGGAATGGTAAACGAACCCAGATCATTTGCGGCTTCAGGTGTAATTAAGGGCTGGACAACTGCTCTGTTGGAGATGAAAGAAGGACAACATGTCGAATTATATATACCTTCCACATTAGGCTATGAGAATGTGGACCGTGATGTTATTCCTGCATATTCTACGCTGATATTCGACCTTCGTTTAGAAAAAGTCATCCACCCGAAAGGACCGGATGACAGATCGCGGAAAATGAAACAAGAATAAAATTTATTATATCTTGACATGACAAAAAAAGAGAGAACATCGATTTGACGTTCTCTCTTTTTTTATGCTTTATCGTTGTGCAGCTTTATTATTCTTTGTCAGCATCAACCTTTGCTTCTTCTACTATTTCATCAGGAACTTTGTCTACGCGTACGTATTTAGATACTTCAGTACCTTCTTTTACTGTCCATACCATTGAGCCTGACTGCATCAAATCTGTTACGATATATTCGTTGTTCCAGTCGCCGTTTTCATAATCATACTTTCCGCTGAGAACGTATCCATAATGACCATCTTTCTCAACCGAATAAGTACCTGTAATGTAACGTGGATACATGCTGTCATGCTTCTGATACATTTCAAAGTTTCCTTTGCGGTCGAACTCTATATAGATATAGAAATCTTCGGGCAACTGTTCGCCATTCAGTTCTGCCAGCTTCCATGTGCCCTGAAGTGTAATAGGTGTTACTTCAAGAGAAGGCTCCAATACTTCGTCTTCGCTACATGAGAAGGTTGTCAGCGAAATGACAAGCAACATCAAAATCTTAACTATTTTACTTTTCATAATATCTTATCAATTATATTTTTACTATTTCATTTATCGATTAAATTAATCTCAATACTGAGTGTTCTGTCGCTTGGACGCCCTGTTACTCCATCCAGAATCAGCGGAGCATGAAACTTTTCAGGCTTTCCGACAAGTTTCGAAGCATCGACGCTTATCACGATATCTGCTTCCTGTCCGGGTTTAATAACCTCCGGTTCCGTTCTGAATTCCATATATTTAGGCAGGTTCATAACAGAAAGCCGCAAATCGGTCTTCCCGCTATTGCCACATAAGATTCTTTCTGTCTGTTTTCTACCGGGAACAAGGTTGAACTTCATTGTATTCTGTTTCAGCCTCAATTTTCCCATAGCATACGGATAACGGTACCATTCGTCTTTGCTAGGCAATACATTGCCAAGAAGAACCAGTTTCGCCAGCGGTTTTTTATCAGAAAGCGAAGCATAAACAAATGTGTTGGCATCAATCGTTCCCGGGTGATTCTCGGGAGTGTATGTCACACTGATGCAGGCTTTCTCCCCTGGCTGCACGTTAAGTTTATCAATTTTGGCAGCAGTACAACCACAGTCTGTATGCAATCGGGTAATGACCACAGGCTGAGCACTTATATTTTTGAAATAAAAGTTAGTTTCAACCGGCTTATCATCTTCTGTCATTTCACCGATATTGACAACGGTTTCTTCAAACTGCACGATTTTTTCAGCACCTTCAAGAAGTGAAGGATTTAAAACAGCGTCTATCTCCTGACGTGTCAAGGGACGTGCCGCCTGAGCCATTACAAGCTCAGGACAACACATCATGATACTCAATATCACTAATTTTATCGAATAAAATAGTTTCATTAGTAAATTTTCCTTGATTACATCCAACCGTTATCGTTTGCACCTTCACGTACGGTAACTGTTACAGTCTGAGTCTTTCCGTCGCTTGTGCTTACTGTCAGTTTGGTAATACCTGCTTTCAAACCGTTTACAGTCAACACTGTATTGCTTACAGCTGCTGTTGCAACAGATTCATCGGCAATAGTACATGTATAAGTCAGTGACTCACCGTTTACAAAATAACGGGCAAGATCTATTGATTCTGATTTTCCGATACCAACATATACATTAGGAACTTTCATTTCAGCACCATTGCCTTCAATCTTACTCAAAAGCATACCGGCATTAATCAAACCAGCTCCCATCTTGTCTTTGTAAGTAGGCAAAGACATTTTTGTAACAGCCCCTCCGGGAATGATGTGATTTCTGTGATACAATTTAGTACCATCATAACCTGCATAAAGATCGCTTACCGAAGCTTTCATCAAATCAACAAACTCATGAGCCTTGAAATGTTTTCTCATCTTTACAGCATACGACAATCCCAAAGCAGCAACTCCTGATACATGAGGACATGCCATTGATGTACCATCCATATATCCGTAAGCTGGCTGGCCGTTTTTGATAAGCGTAGACAAGATTGAGCCTTGTGCATTTTCAAGTGTAAATGAAGAATCAAAATATTCTTCATCACTTTCACCTACTTTACCATAATACTCCAAATCACCACCCGGTGCACTCAGTCCAACTTCTTTTCCGTAGTTAGTGTACGAAGCCGGAGTAAAGTTAGCATCAGTAGCCGCTACTGTAATACATTTCGAATAACCACCCGGATAACCTGGAGCAGCTGCATACTCATTACCAGCAGCAAAGATAGCCAGACCACCATCGATTACACCGTTAGGTGAACCTGCATTGTTGATAAAGTAGTCCAAAGCTTCCTTTTCCAACGGATAAGTCTTAGCCCACTCTTCTTCTGTTTCCGGACCAGGAGTGTATCCTTCCATCGGGTTAGCCAGACCTGAGTTATATCCCCAGCTACACTGGATAATAACAGCACCATTATCGGCAGCATACTTGATAGCACGTGCTTCCATGTTAAGTGTAACTCCCGCATTACCGGCAAATACCTGCAATGACATGATTTTTACACCATCTTTCTTACCTGAACCACCGGCAATTCCGCATACACCTTCACCGTTATTGTTTACAGCAGCTATAATTCCAGCTACGTGAGTACCGTGACCGGTATCGTTTACATCGTTCCAGGTAATCACACCTGAATCGGTAACGAAGTTGTATCCGTATCTGTCTCCCTTATAACCGTTTCCGTCTTCATCAGTCTTTCCAAAGAGCTGTTCTTTTTCATTCACCCATATATTGTCAGCCAAATCAGGATGAGTGTACATCACACCTTCATCAAGTACGGCTACAATAATAGAAGGATCGCCTGTACATTTCTCCCATGCTTCCATACAGTTTACATCGCATCCGGGAGCTGCCTCTGCTGTATACTGTGGGTTGAGATCTACATTCTGATTTTCGAAAGCATAATCTCCTGTGTTATTATAGTTCCACTGGAAAGGGAAACCCGGATCGTTTGGAGTACCAGCCATAGCAGCAAAAGTTGCAGGGGCATGATTCAGTGCAGCAGCACTTACGTATACTCTCTTTTCATTTGAAGTATATGCTTTCTTAATACGGTGGTTACACTGTACATTGCTGATATCTCCCAACTTAGACAATTTACGTGCAGCTTCGTGCAAGTCAACGTTTTCGTCAAACTTAACCAAATACCACAAGTGCAGTCCGGCAGCACGAGTACGTTCTTCATTCTTGCTGTCTACCGGGAAGATACGTTCGAAGTGATATCCACCAAGTATATCAAGCACTTCATCGGTTGAGGGAATACCGGAGCGGGTCATCGCCGCTCCGCTTCTTGACGCACGACTAATAGTCTGGTCAAGAATATCCGTCATTTCCGGTTTAAATTTGATAATAAGTTCTCCGGGCTGTGCATCAGCCGGTATATATATTTCAGTATTTTGCTCCGGAGTATAAGCCTGTTCCAGTTCATTGTCAGAACATGCTCCCAGAAACAAAGCAAGTGTGGCAATATATATATATCTTTTCTTCATTCTGTTTTTATATTAAAATTACATGTTATTCTCCTGATACATCTTCTCCTTCAAGTACATATTTTCCGTAATATTTCGGGAATGCCGCATTCTGGTCGTTTGCAACTTTTCCATAGAAATAGTCAAAGTCCATAGGCACTTCATCGAAACCAGCATCTTTAGCTGCTGAGTTCTTTCCAGTTTCCTGCTGGAATACCATTGATTCCGGATACCAGTCAATCAAATACGGATGGAAAACAAGCCAGTTAGGCAACTTACCTGTTATAAAGTTCAGGTTGAGTGTCAGCGATTTGATGTTCGGAAGTACACATGGAACTTCAGAACCCTTCACAGAGAATTCTCCACCATCATATTTTACAGTAACAGGCTTGTCGGATGTCTTCAACCATTGGCAAGTATCTGCCAGCAGCGTACAAACATCAGCATCTGGATGCTGGCTTGCATACTGACTGTAATTGCCGAAACGGCTCATCATTTCCTCATCAGTAGGCAATTCACCTTCAATGAATCCGTAAGAAAGTCCCAGCTGTTCAAGAGTATCCCATCCTAACAGTTTGATGAATTCTTCCTTATCGTTTGACTTACCAAGATTTATATACATACCGACATGGATACCTCTCCATTTGTTACCGTCTTCCATCTGTGACAAATCAAGCAGTGTATCACTTCTTCTGCATCCAGATAATCTCAACGCTTTCAGTTTAGGGAAGTTTTCCTTATTTACGATGTCGGTCACTTTACTCAGTGATGCAAAGTTATTACTTTCCAATCCCAGTTCTTCCAGACCAACATAGCTGTCGTCGGCAGCTCCACCTAATTTAACAAATTCATCAGGCAATTCAACCAAACCATATGATGTGATAGAAAGTTTCTTCAGATACTTCAACTCACAAATTTCAGGTCCAAGTACAATTTCACGATCCTGACGGTTGGTATTACTCTGGATTTTGAAAGATTCAAGATATCTCAAGTTCTTGATTTCCTGTGGCAGAGTTTCTTTTGTATCAATCATTGCAATAGACAATGAACGTACACGTCCTACAGCTGCTGGTTCAGGCAAATCTTCATCTGTCTCTTCCCACAAAGTAACATCACTCCAGTTCTGCATATTTTCACTTACATCGAGTGCATACATACACTGAACTTTCTGATTGATAAGAACGATAGAAATAGAGTCACCGGCACGGTTGTCTTCTATTCTCATAGCAGGCTTTTGCTTTACTGTCAGGTAAACGCCGTCTATTTCATTTCCTTCACTATCTACCAGCTGATCTTCACTGTTCTTTGCAACCAATTTGATTTTAGCTACACGAGTATAAGGTACAGCATTCATGTTCCATTTGAATCTGGCCTTAACTGAACGTGGACGTGATCCTTTGTCTAGATTCACCCCTAAATCAGTTTCCTTAGGTAAGGTAATCCAGTCTGCCTTATCTGATTCACTCATGCCAGCTTCATCTTCAGCTGAAACCTCTTCAGCAAATGAGTATTCTACATTATCAATAGCAAACTGTACATTGGTAGAAATTGTAACATCGAAATAACGGTTATCTTCAATATCAGAATTTTCCAATTCTACTTCCGGTTTATCCAGAATAATCTGCTTTCCAAAACCAAACTGAGTAACCTTCAGGATTTTCGGTTCATAACCCAACGGGCTGAAACGTACCTGAGCTGTACGAGAAGTATAAGCCAAAGTAGAGTCAATGTTCAGTACACAAGTTGCGCTACCTGTACCATTGGCTGGCGATACAGATATCCACGGTGTAGAACTACTAGCTTGCCAGTCTACACCTGCCTTAACCAAAACTTCTTTGAATGACTGTTCGGGACCTACCGTGATTTCTTCTACCTCAAGCGAAAGTCCGCCTGGGACAGTCAAATCGTCATCTTCCTTACAAGAAGTGATGATTCCTGCGAAAACAGCCAGTCCAAGTATCAATCGATTTATAATTTTCATAATCAATATTTCCTTATTTTCTTTTTTCTTTAATTATCGTTCTATTCCCAAAATATCACATCCGCGGATATCCTGTGTCTTATCGTAGAACAACAGATACATGCCATTCTGAATAGCCGAACATGCTCCAGACAAATCGATTGAAATATTAGGATTATCCTTGATGTCAAGAATCCAAACGTACGGAGTTATAGTTTCATTTACCTTACGGATATCGTTAGAACCGATCTGCAACTGAATCAAGCTCGGGCACTGCATGATACCAACAGGCCAGTCACGCAATGTACGCTCACCTTTTTCATTTCTCTGATAACGAATAGCAAAAGCTTTCAGTTCGCTACAGTTCAACGGCTGAGGTGGAACCTCAGAGAAAGAATTGTAACTCAAGTCGATACCTGTCAGATAAGGAATATTAGTAGCTCTAAAGTCATCGCACAACTTAGTCAGCTTGTTAAAACGAAGGTCGAGCGTCTGTAACAAATGAGCATTCGATCCCTGCATTTCACCTTCCTTCACTTCAGTCAGCTCATTAGCAGAAAGGTCAAGTGTCTGAATAGGAGAACCAGACTTGAACAGTGCTTTCGGGAATTTCTTCAGCTTATTGTACGACAGTGAAACCGTATAAGCATTGATACCCTTGAAACCATCGTCTCCACCAGAGAATCCTGTAATATTATTGTGTGAGAAATCTACAGTATTCATAATATAGATAGATTTCGCATTGAATATATTAGGAACCTCTGTCAGTTCATTATAAGAGAAACCTAAAGTTTCAACTTCGTTAGTGAAGGCACAGAAGTCATCAGGAATAGAAGTAATCTTATTGTTATCCAGATAAAGAGTAGACAACTTGATATCTGTTCCAAATGAATGCAAAGTATGTACCTTGTTTGTAGTACAGTCAAGCATTTTGAACTTAACCATTTTACGCAACTGTGCATCTTCTGGGAATTCTTCCAGGTTATTATATCCCATGTACAGAATCTGCAATCTTGGTCCTGCTGGCATATCACACAACTTAGACCAGTCTTCTCTCAACTGTGCACCACTAATATTCTGGTTGCAGGCAATATTGAGCAACTGAAGTTCTGGAAGATTTCCTACCATATCCAGCGGAAGTCTTGTCAGGTTTACGCAGTTGTATAATTCCACATCTGTAAGATTTGTCATACCAGCCCAGCTCAAGTTTTCCTTTTCGTATTGCTGAGCATACGATGAATTCGGATCAGTCCAATCTGTACAAATCTTATCGTAAGTGATAGGTGAATTTGCAATATAGAACTGTTGCAAGTTCTTCAATCTCATAACAGCTTTCGATACACCTGTAATTTTATTAGTAATAATACCAATCTGTGTATCTTTAGTAGAGATTCTGCTAGATTTCTTTATCTTACTCTGAGAAGTGTAATTATTTATAGTCCATTGCAACATTTCCGACAAGTTTTCACGTACATCTCTGTCAAGGAAATGTTCCTTATAGTCCATACGCATTTTATCACGTTTAGCCTCACTCATATCAGGCTGAATACCGTCAGGTCCGAACAACATATTACCATATGTTTCATCGTGTGAGCCCAAAGCAAGTATACGCAACTCTGTAAGCTGACCGATAGCATCAGGCAGTTCACCAGAAGCACCAAATCCAGACAAGCTCAAAGAAGATACTCGTCCTTTGTTATTAAGGGTTACACCTGGCTGGTCACCCCACATATCAATATCCTTATTGAAGTTCCAGTTTGCACCTTCGGGATAAGTCTGGCCGTAATATTTCCAGTTCTTTCCCCCCATCTTTTCCCAGATTTCTTTCAGGGCCAAGTAATCCTTAATGTTTTCAGCAGTTTCTGAAACCAAAACAGGAACAACAGCATATTCAGTAAGCTGATTATCTTCAACTGTAAAAGTCTCTCCACTTACAGCCTGAGTTTCCAATGCAGTTTCAGTCACACCCTGCTTAGAATATACAGTATAAGATATTACTTTATAATTACCAGTAGGCAACCATACGGCAGAGTCACAGTAAGCTACTCCATGATCTGTATACTTATCATTTTCGCTATCCGGATCTGTCAGTTCATATTCTTCTTCATATCTTACTTTCAACTTTTCAAATTCATAAGTAACCTGACTAAAGGTATTCTGAACTAACACTGTAGCCAATTTGATATCGGTAAACAAATAACCTTCATTGTTAGCACGAGTCTTGGGAAGATTCTTTTCTAATTTGAATTTAACAGAACCTCTCGCCTGTGCATCGATAGTAAGATCCTTTACAGTCAGTCCAAAAGGAACTACAGAGAATGTCTCATCAGCATCTGCAGAAACTTCTGCTATTACAACATCCTCCTGCTCTTCAACTTTATAAAGTTTATATCCTACTACTTTATAATCACCAACCAGTAACTGTAACCTGTCACTACGCAAACCATATTCTGCATTTTCATTATTGTATGCATTCAATTTTAATGTCTGGGTAATACTGGTACCATTAAACAACATCTCAATCTCAATTTTCTGAGCGTCACTTAGTTTATTAACAGAAGCGCGCGATGTAACACTTCGAGCTGCATCCTCTGTTCCTTCATTGTACGATGCTTCTTTATAAAGTTTGAACTGAACTTCACCATACTGGCTCTGTCTCACTTCGTCATCATCAGAGCATCCGCTCATAACCACGCTCGAAAACATGGTTATGAGTGATACAAATAACAGTTTTATTATATCAAATCTTAGCTTATTCATTATAACCAAACTTGTATTCCACATTCAATTAAAAAGTCCCCCATATCGAAGTTAGCAACACCAACTGTCATAATAGGCTGTTTGTCAATCTGTTCTTGAGTCGGAGTTCCAGATATAACAATATATGTCTTACCATCAATTGTCTCACTGGTTGTCTTAACATTAGTCCATGCCCAGTTATTCATAACTCCTACGCTATATCCTTCAGGAATATTACCAACTACTTCCAGGTAAATCTTATTGTCTCCTTCCATCAGTGATTTATCAGACACTAATACAGACCAGAAATTATCTGTCATCTTATCCTCGTACGGGAAGAATTCTGTATTCGGATCGCCCAACATAACAGGATCATCAGGAATATCAGAGAAAGGAATCAAAGTTCCTTCACTATTCATCACATAACCTTTTAATTCCAGATTTGTAGACTTCTTCTCTGGTTCCTGAGTAAAGCTAACCATGATATTATTCTGGTAAGTATAAGAATCAAAGTAACCTTCTGCATCAAGCAATACCTCGTTATATCTTCCTTTATACTTATCGCAAAAATCTTTTGAGAACAATAGAACAATTGCACCTCTTTCTTTATCCTCAGTCAGTTTTTCAACATCCAGTGAAACTTTCTTACCGTCAACACTTACTTTTACCCAACTTTCCATATCAGTAGCATCGAAGTTGTAAGTATATTTAAAGTAATTAGTATACACTTCTTCTCTTTCTACGCTACCGATAATATAGCCGAACTCACCATTTCTTACCTGATCAACAGTCAAAGTCAAAGGCAGAGAATACTTCGTTTCTTCTCCAGTCATAGAGTTTGAAACAGAGAAATAAGTTGAATTATTATCCAATACCAAATGATTTTTAGTGAAATCCAACTCTGTCTCTACATATGTAATAACAGTTTCTTTCAATCCCTCATAAGAAACAGGAATTTCTACAGACTTCGAACCGTCTTTTGTAGCAATTACAATCTTATCACCTTCGTTATTGAAAGAGTTTATTGGGGAAACTCCTGATGTTTTATCGAAAGTCAACTGAAATACTCCAGGAGTTTCCTCTGAAGTCTGTGCTTTAACCCAATCGGGTTTTTCTGAAATTCCGACAGTCAGTTCTGTTTCTACAATGATTGTTGTATATACTATATCGTAAGCATAGTCTGTTAAACCACTACCCTTGATTACAAGTGGATTTTCAGAATTATACTCATTGCCAGCTTCATCTTTAACGATAAAATCAGCATATTCCTTTTCCTGACATGCAACCTTGCAGATAACCTGTGACTTACCACCCATATTCAAAGTGAGTTCAGCAATATCTGCTGTAACTTGCGATTCAGAAATAACAATCTGCACAGTCTGTGCACCTGCTTTTCCTGACATGGTAGTTTCAGTAAATTCACCGTCTTTAAACTTACACCATCCTTTGTTACTAGAAAGTGTCCAGTCAGCTCCGGCAGTAAAAGATAACTCTTTTGTTTCTCCAGCATTGCATGTAAATTCTTTCAGTTCAGGGAATTCTACAGAAGTAGAAGGATCTCCAGAATTATCATCACTACATCCAGTTAATGTAAAACCTAAAATCATGGCAAATACCATGAACAGGTAAGTTGATTTCATATAAAGTGTTTTCATAATTAATCTCATTAAAATTAATAACCTTGTTCTTTTAATTTTTCGGCTTCAGCATCGCTTATCCATTCCAAGATATTGACATAAGTTCCTACTGTACCTACTCCATTAACATGTAAAGTTACGTACTGAAGAACGAACTTTTCGCATGTGCTATAATATGAAGTATACATTGTAGGCTGATACATAAGCAGATTGCCATCTCCGTAAATTGTACCGAATGCTTCAGCTGTTGTTCCACAAACCTGTTCTTCCATGCTAACCAAAGGTTCAAGCAGATTATCACGGTCGAAATCCAGTACAATATCGTGTCCGTTGTAATACAAATCGTGAAGTATTACAGAGTTTTCTTTCTCCGGATTAACAGATGTCTTAATCAAACGCATTGTTACATTCTGCATATAATCATCGAAGAAAGTAGAGGTAACTTTACAATATCCGGTAAACGAATTAATATCGAACGGACATGCTTTCTGCAAAATCACTTTCGAGTCGATTCCATACAAGCTCCACTGTTCTTCCTTCGGAATAACAAGACGGAGTCCAACAGTCAGATAATCATCGATATCAATGTTATCATAGACACCCTGAACCTGTACATTAGCCGAACATTCACCGGCTTTAATAGTAACAGTGTTCGACAATAATCTGTAATGCTTTCCTTCTACCGCATCGCTGATGCTGTCTACCACCTCTACGGCAAAAGTACGATCGTAATCGGCCAATACAGTGGCAGAAACTGGTACATTGAACACCTCTCCGGTTTCTTGTACCGCATAACGGTAAAGTGTATCGGAAAACATAAGATAATTGGGACCTTCATAAGTAGTTCTCTCCGAATTACATCCGGCAAGTCCCATCAAAACAGTAATAACTGTAATACAACCAATAAACAGTTTTTTCATTATCGTATGTTTTTACTTATTTGTTACTTTCATTAGGTTCGATGTTGGCTCCCGGAGCTTCAATTTCATGCTGAGGAATAGGCCAAACAAAGAGTGGATCGTCTTTTTCAACTTTCAGACTGCTTCCGTTGCTCAATGACTGATCCTGAGGTTTACGTTCGAAACCTTTATGCCAACGCTTCAAATCGTTCAGACGGAAACCCTCCATATACAGTTCCTTTACACGCTCCTGCTCAATAATGTCCATAGCGTTGTCTTTTGACATAGCTGTAGAACCTCCATAAGAAGAATATCTTGCCATACGGATTGCGGTAATATCACTACCTGCCTTTCCGTAATCGCCTTTCTGTACATATGCTTCAGCACGTATCAGATATTGTTCTGACAGACGGAATACTTTTGGCATGCTGACATGAAGAATCTGATAGTTTGTAAATTCTTCGTTTCCAAAGTATTTAATCAGCAACGGCCAAGTAAGTGCATGGTCATATCCGGTAGTAAACGACTGGAAGAATGTAGTAGCACGGAGGTCATTAGCGTCATACGAATTCAATACCCACAAAGCAGGTACGTAATCAGGTTTCAATGTCTGATAGTCGTAGTTGGCAAAGATTCTACCCAAAGCACCACCGTAAGAATTGATAGTAAATCCTACTTTCCAGATAATTTCTGTAGAATGGTCGTTAGTCCACATGTATTTATAATAACTAACACCCGAAGAAATCAGTTGGTTACAACTTGACAATACATAATAACCATCGTCAATAACCTTTGATGCATATTTGATAGCATCATCCCAACGTTTCATATACAATGAAACACGTGCACGCAATGCATGTATAGTATATTCACAGAAATAAGGAGAATCATAAAGAGCACCGTCTGTTGATGCATCATAATCGTCTTCCAATTTCAACAGCTCAGCAGCTCTATCCAAATCGTCCAAAATAAACTGATAAGAATCTTTCAGACTTGCACGTACGATAGGTTCATCACCTTTGTAGTGTTCAGTAAGTACAACACCCAGTTCGTTTGCAGCCTCTTCATCACTTTCATAAGGTTTACAAAACATCTTCACCAGTTCTGAATAAGCCAGTGCACGCGCAAAATAAGCTTCACCGCAATACTGATCCAAACGATCGTATTCTTCATCTGTCTTAATGGAGCTCTTTACTTTTTCTACATTGTCCAACAAGAAGTTACAACGATTAATAACTCCATACAATGCACCATATACACTCTCTACCTGTTCATTAGTAGGATGGATGTCATTCCAACGCCATATATCTCCGTAGATATTTGAATATCCGTTTACAGCGTAAACAAAATCAGCTTGCAAATCAGGCAGCAAAGTCAGGTATCCAGAATACAGAGAAGAACTCTTGAAAGCATCGTATATACCTATCACGGCCAGATTTGCATCGTCTACCGTATTGATAGCTTCATCTGCAAGCATAGCATCTTCTGGATATTTGTCGAGACAAGAAGTTGCAAGCAAGGCTACGACAGACAATATAAAGTATTTTCTAATTCTTTTTATCATTTTTTCTTGTTCTGTGAATTAATTAAAATGAAAGTTCTACACCAAGTGTAAACTGTCTTGACATAGGATATTGTGCCTGATATACATTTGAAGAAGATTCAGGATCAAGACCTGTAAATCCTGTAAATGTCAACAAGTTCTGTCCTTGCAAATAAACTCTTGCAGAACTGAAGAACTTACTTCTGCTCAACAATTGCTGAGGAAGTGAATATGTCAGGGTTACATTTTTCAAACGTAAGAAAGAAGCATTCTCCAAGAAACGGTCGTCGAACTGAGGAGTTACTCCATGGCGAGGAATATCTGTGATATCACCAGGTTGTTTCCAACGATCATACAACAGACGATTAGACTGATTGTATGCAGCATACAGTCCATTACTTTCTTCGAAATAACGGTCGTTATTGAACATCCAACGATCTGCTACCCAGCTAAACTGAGCTGCCAGAGAAATACCTTTCCATGATAAAGATGTACCAAAACCTCCCTGCCATGGAGCATCGAATGTTTTTCCGGTCATAACCTTGTCTTCTTCGCTGAATTCGTTGGTTATTTCACCATCTTTAGTATACCACAAAGCATCACCGTTAGCAGGGTTTACTCCAGCATAGCGATTGATATAGAATTCGCTTACTGAATGACCTACAACCAGTTTTGTTGCAGTAGTAGAAACCTCATATTCCTGAACTCCATTATAAAGTTCAAGCAATTTGTTCTTATTGTAAGATGCATTTGCATTAACACTCCATACAAAATCCTTTGTACGAATAACATCAGCACTTACATTGAATTCCACACCACGGTTCAACATAGCTCCGATATTATCCCAATGTTCACCTTCGCCTGTCAAAGCGTAAGAATCAGGAACAAGCATCAACATGTTGGTTGTCTTCTTGTTATAGAATTCAATATCCAGATTGATACGGTCAATGAATCCCAAACGTAAAGCTACATTGCTAGACCAAAGTTTTTCCCAGCTCAGGTCTTCATTTCCACTTTGTGAAGGATAGATACCTGCCTGATCCTCATAATTAGAACCACCAGAAACAAGTGCCAGATGGTCAAAATCAGGAATAGAAGAGTTACCTGAAGTACCTGTACTCAACGCAATCTGTGCACCACTCAGCCATTCAATGTCTTTCAAGAATGATTCATTCTTCAGATTCCACATAAAACCAAGTGACCAGAATCCAGCCCAACGGTTTCCTGTTCCAAAACGTGAAGAAGCATCGGCACGTACTGAGAAATCAGCATAATACAAATCTTTGTAATGATATTCTCCACGGCCGAAGAATGACAAGTATGAATATGAAGTTGTAGAGTCGGCCCATGAAGCAGCACGAGTACCAGAGCTGATGTTTGTCAGGAAATCGCTAGATTGACCACGAGTGATAACCTGGAAACCTTCAGAACGATAATCTACACCTTCTTGTCCTAACAAGAAATTGAAAGAATTATCACTATCCATATCCCAACGATAATTGATAGTGGTAGTTTCTGTCAGATTCAGCATATCCGAAGAGTTACGTCCTGCTGTACCCGAAGCATTGTTAATAATGTAGCTTGGGAATGACTGCATGAATGCTGTAGAATGAGAGTAATCAGCACCAAACTGTGTACGGATAGTCAAATTCTTTATTGGAGTAATTTCTGCATATACAGTCGACAACACTTTGTATTTTTTATTGGTAACCGGATTGTTTGCCATCCATTCAATAGGATTAGAACCAGTACCAGTCCATGTTCCGTCATTTTCTGAAGCCAATGAACCATCATCATTATATGGATTCCAGTAAGGAAGCATGAAACGGCAAGCTGAAATCGGAGTATACAAAGCGTATGATCCATCATCAGCCTGTTCTACCTCTTCGTAAGCAACCATCGAGTTAGTACCCACTTTCAACCAGTCGGAAGCTTTCACTTCTGCATTAGCACGCATGTTATAACGACGGAAAGTAGAACTCTGTGCGATACCATCTTGATCGTAGAAACCTCCAGAAACAAAGTAATTTAAACGATCGGTAGCACGATTGACAGAAATTTCATAATTCTGCAATGGAGCACGGTCATTGAATACCATATCCAGCCAGTTTACATCTGTACGAGACAATACATCGTAATCTTTACCTGTATCAAGTCCGATTTCTTTTTCATACTGAATACGTTCGGCAGTGTTCATCATATTCCAGTTATTCTGTGCCAGCTGTGAGAAACCATATTGCGCACGGAAGGTAACCTTAGCCTTATCCATTGACAAACCACGCTTAGTAGTAATAACGACTACACCATTGGCAGCACGTGCACCATAAATAGATGTAGAAGAAGCGTCTTTCAGTACAGAAATAGATTCAATATCACTTGGACTTATTGTGTTGAAGTCTGAACTAGAAATAGGCACACCGTCAAGAATGAAAAGTGGTGAAGTACCAGAATTAATAGAGTTGGTACCACGAATCTGGAAGGTAGCTGCCTTGCTGGGTTCACCTGAATTTGAGATGACCGACAAACCAGTAGTCTGTCCTTGCAATGCCTGGTCGAAACTTGGAGCAGGCACATTTTCCAACTTGTCATTTTTCACGGTTGATACAGAACCTGCAATAGTTCCTTTTTTACGAACACCGTATGCAACAACCACAACATCTTCCATAAGTTGTGAGTCGTCCACCATTGCTACGTTCAAAACTCCGGTCTTAGGAGTAACTTTCAACTCCTGCGTTTGCAGACCGATATAAGAGAAGACCAAAGTGGCTTCACCACCTTGAATTTGTAGCTCATAGTTACCATCAATATCGGTAACCACACCATTAGTAGTTCCTTTTTGCAGGATAGATACACCAATCAGCGGCTCGTTGTCTGTCTTCGAAACCACATTACCCTTGACAGTATATGTCTGGGCTAATACCGATTGAATTCCTAACACAGCAAAAAAGAGTAACCAAAGACTTAATCTTTTCATCTTTTGCCAGTTAATATAAAATTAATGATTAATAAATAATTGTTCATTTCTACCCCATTAAATTCCTGGCACATATAAATCATATACGTATCTCTATAATATATTATATAAGGTGTAAGCAATAAAAATAAAATCCACTGTTTTTATTTACAGCCACACACCTGACTTTATAAACTTTTCTCAAAAACTTTATAAAGCTGCACCAAGGAAATAAGACTTTTAACCGTATTCAAAATCTGTCGTACAAACTCAAGTAATACAACTTTCAACAAGCTTAACTTATAAATAACCCTATCTATACAAAGACAGGAAGAATGCAAAAACAGATTTTAGGGAGGAAAAACTCACTAATAAACATCGCGCGATTTAACATTACGAAAAACCAGTTCCTGATTATAACCCAAATAACCTGTCAAATTTGCAGTAATCATATTTTCCCTTTCTTTAAAAATCTTTTATAGAATATAATATTCACTTTGCAAAGTTAGCATAAAAATTGGCAATAAGATGAAAAATTAATAGATTTTATTTTACATAAATGAAAGAAGTATAACTAAATAGGCTACTAAACGCACATTTTGTATTTAATACGTATTTTTATTAATTAAAAAATGATTTTTATAAGTTAAAGCGAGGAAAGAAAATTTTTTTGCACAGAAAATGAATTAAAATTATTATATTTTTGCCTTCTTTATCAAGAATACCTCCTAACATCTAAACAAACACGAGATTCGAATACACATAGAAATAGTAATTTGAATAAACAAAGATATAATTCTCAAAATAAATATCACATCTAATAATAACACATGCCAACTTCACTTACAGCTGATAAGAGTTCATATACGGCAAAGAGATACACCATGCAACTCTCCCCAAAAGTACATTCAGAAAGCAGTATCAAACTGTACCAGAATTAAAGAATACTTCAAACTAGCAATATTCAGATGATTATGGTTTAGGCAAAATATTTAAATGAATCAACAAGATTACTAACAGACTACTATCATATTTACACAAAAAAGACAACCTTAAAAGTTTCTAGGTTGTCTTTTTATATCTCTAAATCACTTTTTAACGATACCCGAAGGCTTAGGTAATGGCTTTCCTAAACGGACAGGCTTACCTAATATCGGCATATTATTCTCATCCCATGAAATCTTCTGTAAGCGTGGTGTTCTACTCTCACTTTCTCCGGTAATTCCATTAGGTATATTTCTTGCATTATAAAGCATATACCATTCTGTACTATCTGGAGAAGGGATAAATGAGGGACTGCCTGGTCCCCACACACTGTCTTGCGGAGATTGATAAAATACCGGATCTGTTGCTTTTTTCCAAGACTTCGGATCCAATAAATCAGCATCAGCACTACAGCTTAACATTCCGATACAATAATAAGGAGACCAGCATCCACTAGCTGAATAATATATAATCAAATTTTTCTTATCCTTAGAATATAAAAATGTAGGAGCTTCGTTTACATAAATCGGATAGGCAGTACGACTTCCATCAGGATTAACCCACTGCCGTTCCCAGTTATATTCCGGCGAAGATAACATAATACGTTCTCCGTCTAAAGTCCATGGATTTTTCATTTTTGCAATGTAAATACATTGGGTTTCTTCCATAATGCGTCGCTTAGGCCATCCTGACCAAATAAGATACTGCACACCTTTATGCACAAAAGTAGATGCATGTATTCCCCAGTTCCATTCCTGATTAGTCATAATAGGACCTTTCTGTTTAAAAGTTCCCTCCATCGGAGTTCGTGCATCATTTTCTAATACATATATTTGATGATTGTCCGTATTTCCGTCATCAGCAGCATAATAAATATACCATTTATCATTAATCCGATGTATCTCCGGAGCCCACAAGTTATGCATACTCTTGGGATCAGTAGGTCGCCAAACTTCTTTACAAACAGCACTATCCATATCTGTTATATCATTAGTTTCCCAAAGTAGAATCATATCATTTGTTTCATGAGTATAATAATACTTTCCTCCATAAAATAAAGCATTAGGATTACTTCCAGAAGAAAAAATAGGATTAATAAAATAGTCATCCTCTACTTTTAACTGATTTTTCCCCGAATCCTTACATGATAATCCCCCCAAGACAACTATCCCTAAAAAGAAAATTATATTCAATTTCATAAACTAAAAATATCTAGAGAAACAAAAATAATACAGAACATTAGAAAATAAATGCCAACTTTTTTGTCAAAAGTACGTAAAATTTATCTTTTTCACTCCAAAGATTCAAATTTTATTGTCAGTAAAACAAAAATGGTCAGTTTTTTTCATTAATGTACTTATTTTTTTTGTTGATTCTTTCTTAAAAACACAATTTTTGCAACAGAGAAAAAAATCGATTAGCTATGAGAAATATGAATATCAAAACAGCTATTTATTCCACGGTAATCATACTGCTATCTTCTTGTGGACAGATAAAAGCGCCCCATCAGGATGAAAGCATTACAATGGTAGAAAAACCAGTTCTTGGTAATTCCACCTCTAATTATGTCAATAATCGTTTGCCGTTGTTGCCCCAACACTTCATAAAACTACCCGTCGGAAGTATTCAACCCGAAGGTTGGTTGAAAGAGTATCTGATACGTCAGAGAGACGGATTAACCGGCCACCTGAATGAAATCAGTGCATGGTTGGAAAAAAATAATAATGCATGGCTTACCACACAAGGAGATCACGGATGGGAAGAGGTTCCTTACTGGCTCAAAGGATATGGCAATCTTGCGTATATCCTAAAAGACAAAAAAATGATTGATGAAGCTAAAATCTGGATTGAAGCAACCTTAAAAAGTCAGCGTCCTGATGGTTCATTCGGTCCTATTAATATGAGAGGTGACAAGCCTGAACTTTGGGCACAGATGATTATGCTCTGGTGCTTGCAGTCATATTACGAATATTCCAATGATTCCCGGGTACTCGACTTAATGACCAACTATTTTAAATGGCAGCTTAATCTGGCTGATGAAAAATTCCTGGAAGATTACTGGGAAAACAGCCGCGGAGGAGATAATCTACTGAGTGTATATTGGTTATATAATCATACAGGTGAAGCTTTTCTCCTTGAACTTGCTGAGAAAATACACCGTAATACAGCCGACTGGACAAAACCTTCATCATTGCCCAACTGGCATAACGTAAATATAGCTCAATGCTTCAGAGAGCCAGCTACCTATTACTTACTAAGTAAAGATTCTGCTATGCTGGCAGCTAGTTATAATGTACATCATCTGATCAGACGTACCTTTGGACAAGTTCCGGGGGGCATGTTTGGAGCTGACGAAAATGCTCGCATGGGATATATTGATCCACGACAAGGGGTTGAAACCTGTGGTATGGTAGAACAAATGGCCTCTGATGAAATCATGCTAAAAATTACAGGTGATCCTTTTTGGGCTGAAAACTGTGAAGATGTTGCATTCAATACCTATCCGGCTGCAACAATGCCCGACTTTAAAGCACTGCGTTATATAACTAGTCCTAACCAGGTTACCAGCGATGCGCAAAACCACCACCCCGGAATTGACAACTCTGGACCATTTTTAGCAATGAATCCTTTCAGTTGTCGTTGTTGTCAGCATAATCATGCCCAAGGATGGCCTTATTATGCCGAACACCTTGTATTGGCAACTCCCGACAACGGAGCAGCACTCGCCCTATATGCATCCTGCCAGGCGGATATTACAGTTGGGAATAATCAGAAAATAAAACTTATAGAAAAGACCAATTATCCTTTCGAAGAGTCTATACAACTATTAGTCCAGACAGAAAAAAATGTAGATTTCCCTCTTTATCTGCGAATTCCATCATGGAGTCCAGACGCTTCCATCAAAATTAATGGTAAAAAGGTAAAGACTTCATTAATAGCAGGACAATATGTCCGTATCCAACGAACATGGAGCAACGATGATGTTATAGAGCTGAATGTGCCGATGCATCTAAACTTACGCACATGGCAAGTCAATAAAAACAGTGTGAGTATCGATTACGGTCCACTAACCTTCTCGCTAAAGATACAAGAAAAATACATTAAGCGTGACAGCCGTCAGACTGCTATCGGAGATTCACAATGGCAAAACGATGCAGATGCAGAAAACTGGCCTTCATTTGAGATATTCCCTGCATCTGCTTGGAATTATTCTCTTGTTCTGGATAAAGAAAATGCTTTAAAGAATTTTGAAGTTATTCGGAAAAACTGGCCTGATAACAACTTCCCATTTACTCAGGAAAGTTGTCCAATAGAAATCAAAGCAATAGGCCGTAAAGTACCTTCATGGAAGGTAGATCAGTATGGACTTTGTCATGAACTACCTGAAACGAATGCGCCTAAAGGAGAAAAAGAAAACATAACTCTTATACCTATGGGAGCAGCACGTTTGCGTATCAGTGCTTTTCCCAATACTTACGAATAATTAACCCTAACTAAATAAACGATGAAAAAACTAATTACAACAGCTGCGCTTTTTCTGGCATTAGCATTTAATGTTAAAGCTAATGATTTGCCTCGCAAAGAATATCCACGTCCGCAATTTGAACGGGAAGACTGGATTAACCTGAATGGTACATGGACCTTCGATTTTGATTTCGGACAGTCTGGTGTTGACCGTCAGCTTCAGAATTCGGAAAAATTCAGTAAGAACATTATAGTTCCATTTTGTCCGGAAAGTGAATTGTCTGGAGTGAAACATACAGACTTTATAAACTGTATGTGGTATCAAAGAAAAATTTCCATACCAGCTAACTGGAACGGAAAGAAAATATTCCTAAATTTCGGTGCCGTAGATTACTGGTGCGAAATATACATTGACGGAAAGAAAATTCAGCAACACTGGGGAGGAAGCTCATCTTTTGCAATAGATATTACACGATTTGTACAGGCAGGAAACACTCATAACCTGGTTATTCAAGTAAAAGATGACTTAAGAGGAGGAAAACAAACCGGTGGAAAACAATGTACAAACTTTTTCTCAGGAGGTTGTTCTTATACCCGTGTCACAGGTATCTGGCAAACTGTCTGGATGGAAGCTGTTGCTTCAGAAGGTTTAAAAGATATGGTTATACGCACAGATATCGACCAGAAACAATTAGTAGCTACCCCCAGCTTTTACAAGGAATCGGATAACATATTAGAAATCATACTGAAAGACGGTGATAAGGTTATCAGTAAAAAGCAGGCAACATGCTCTAACAACACATGCATTGTACTTCCGGTCAAGAACATGAAATTATGGTCGCCGGAATCACCATTCTTGTATGAACTGACTTATCTGGTTAAAGACAAATCAGGAAAAGTGCTTGATAAAGTCGAATCATATACCGGCATGCGTAAAATACATATTTCTGATGGAATATTCTACCTGAACAACCAGCCTTATTTCCAAAGACTGGTATTAGATCAGGGATATTACCCCGACGGAATATGGACTGCTCCATCAGACGAAGCGCTTAAAAATGATATTATTTTAGGTAAAAATGCAGGATTCAATGGCGCACGTTTACATCAGAAGGTATTCGAAGAACGTTATTATTATTGGGCAGACAAACTGGGATACATTACCTGGGGAGAAAGTGCAAGCTGGGTAATGGATGTGAACGATGAAATTGCGGCACGTAACTTTATCAGTGAATGGAGTGAAATTGTGGTACGCGACCGTAACCACCCATCATTAGTAACCTGGACTCCTTTCAATGAAACATGGGGAAGCCGTGACGGTTCTTATCCGCGCTTAATCCGTGACATCTACCACATGACAAAAGCTATGGATTCTACTCGTCCTATCAATGATGCAAGTGGAGATGATCATGTATTGACTGATATCTGGAGTGTCCATAATTATGAACAAGATGGTACGCGTTTATCAGAACAGTTAATATTTAAGGAAGGAGAAGAACCTTATCGCAACAGCCGCGATAAAAAATATTTGGCCGTATATGAAGGACAACCTTATATGGTTGATGAATTTGGAGGTATAGGATGGATGGCTCCCGAAGAACGTAAAAACTCATGGGGATACGGTAATCTTCCACAGACAGAAGAAGAGTTTTATACACGTTTGCAAGGACAGGTAGAAGCACTGAAAGGAGCTAAGCATGTAATGGGATTCTGTTACACTCAGCTGACAGATGTTGAGCAAGAGAAAAACGGTATTTATTATTATGACCGTACTCCTAAATTTGACATGAAACGAATCAAAAGTATTTTCGAACTGATTCCTTCTTCACATACCAATTTAAAGTAAAAAGATTTTTTCAGAATATCCAATAGACAATAATTGACAATAGGTAAATAATTAAGTTAAAAAGTTTTCAATAGAATAACAATACAAATTTCTGATTAAGAAATCACTAGCCTGAGGCTGAATTCTGATCCGTATCCCCGATAGAATTCAGCCTCTTCTATATACCTTTCCTTCTTGCCTTATCCAATCTTGTCTCACTAAAATTAGTATCTTTGCAACAATAAATAAAGCACTAACATTTAACAGACAATAATTATGTTCGACAACAATGAAGAAATGTTTCCGATAGTAGATGAGGAAGGAAATATCACAGGAGCTGCTACACGAAAAGAATGTCATAGTGGCAGTAAATTACTCCATCCGGTAGTTCATCTGCATGTTTTCAACGATAAGGGTGAGCTATATTTACAAAAACGTCCTGCATGGAAAGATATTCAGCCCAATAAATGGGACACTTCTGTTGGAGGACATATTGACTTAGGTGAGAGTGTGGAAATGGCCTTAAAAAGAGAGGCTCAAGAAGAACTCGGCATTTCCGACTTTACTTTCGAACAGCTTACACATTATGTTTTCGAGTCGGACAGAGAAAAAGAACTGGTATTCTGCCATCGTACTACTTATAACGGAGAAATCTCTCCCAGCAGCGAACTTGACGGAGGGCGTTTCTGGTCAATAGAAGAAATAAAAAACAATTTAGGAAAGGGAGTATTTACCCCCAACTTCGAAAGTGAATTTGCAAGATTAAAGTTCTAAGCAATCATTATTTGACAGTACCCAATTATTATTCATCTTTTGCTTGTAAAATTGATTTACATCAAGAATTATACAAAGAGAGGTCAAAAATGTGCTATACAACATAACAACATATACCCAAAAGATGTAATTTTGTGTTGCAAAACATAAAACAAGACTACTCTAGATGATTGAGAAGCTTAAAAAACTATTCGTAAAAAATTTCCTCATCATGGAAGAAAACCATGTGAAGATTTGGGAAACGATGACACGATAACAGCACTGATTAATCAGCATGTCTGAAAAAAGCAATGAAAATGTAAATTACAAGCAAATAAGAAATTAAGCTGTGTGTCAAAAAAGCACCACAGATTACACTGTTCAAAAACCGATAACAGATTTCCGAGATCAGCGTAATCCGTGGTGCTTTCTAATTTTAAACGATATCAATATTCTACTTTATCAGTTTTATTTTCCCAATCACGGAAAGCTTTAATAGCCTCCTCAGGCAATAACACTTCAGACTTCAGCTTACGGTCTGCCGGTTTCAAATCAAGTTCTTCATATATAAAGGCGTCATCAAAACCTATATCAGCAGCATCCTTCTTACTATTTCCATAATACATTCTATCTAAATGTGCCCAGTAAATAGCTCCCAGACACATCGGACAAGGTTCACAGGAAGTGTAAATCTCACACCCGCTCAAATCGAAAGTTCCTAATATCTTTGCAGCCGTACGGATAGCACTAACTTCAGCATGTGCCGTAGGGTCACAATCCGGAGTTACACGATTTACTCCCATCGCAATAATCTCACCATTTTTAGCAATAACTGCACCAAACGGTCCTCCTCCCTCAGCTACATTTTGTACTGAAAGTTCTATGGCTTTACGCATCAGTTCTTCTTTTGTCATATCAATTCCTCCTAACATTTTATCTCTATTTGGAAAGATACAAAAAAAATCAGAAAATAGAAACTGAAAGCCAATTAATCTCTTTCTACATAAACCTTTTTACTTCCGAAGGCACAAAATAGAGTCAGAATCAGAAAAAAGCATTATCAATCAAAAAACAATATCTCCAAAAACAAGAAAACCTCCCGTCTGGATTTCCCAGAACGAGAGGTTTCCGTTTTTTATTATAGAAAAGGGGAAGATTACATCATGCCACCCATACCGCCCATACCCGGAGCAGCCATCGGCATTTCAGGTTTTTCTTCTTTCTTTTCTACGATGACACACTCTGTAGTCAAAAACATTCCTGCAATAGAAGCTGCGTTTTCAAGTGCAACACGAGTTACTTTAGCAGGATCTACAACACCGGCTGCATGCAAGTGTTCGTAAACATCGGTACGTGCATTGTATCCGAAATCACCTTTACCTTCACGTACTTTCTGTACAACCACTGCTCCTTCTTTTCCGGCATTGGCTACAATCTGACGAAGTGGCTCTTCAATAGCACGCTTGATTATTTCGATACCAGTTGTTTCATCTGCATTGTCACCCTTCATGCCTTCCAATGCGTCAATAGCACGGATGTAAGTTACGCCACCGCCCGGTACAATACCTTCTTCGATAGCAGCACGAGTAGCACACAACGCATCGTCTACACGGTCTTTCTTTTCTTTCATTTCTACTTCGCTGGCAGCACCTACATAAAGAACAGCTACACCACCTGACAATTTAGCCAGACGTTCCTGAAGTTTTTCTTTATCATAATCAGAAGTAGAATTCTTCATTTCAGCCTTAATCTGGTTGATACGTTCCTGAATCAACTCTTTCTGACCAGCACCGTTTACGATAGTAGTATTTTCCTTAGAAACAGTTACTTTATCGCAAGTACCCAACATTTCAATAGTAGCCTGCTCCAGTTTCAAACCTTTTTCTTCGCTGATAACTACACCACCAGTCAATACTGCAATATCTTCCAACATAGCCTTACGACGGTCGCCGAAGCCCGGAGCCTTCACTGCACAAATCTTCAACTGGCCACGCAGACGGTTTACAACCAATGTTGTCAATGCTTCACTGTCAACATCTTCGGCAATAACCAACAAAGGACGTCCGCTCTGAACTGCCGGTTCAAGGATAGGCAAGAAATCTTTCAGGTTAGAAATCTTCTTATCGTAAATCAAGATGTATGGGTGTTCCATCACACATTCCATCTTTTCTGTATCAGTTACGAAGTAAGCTGACAAATAACCACGGTCGAACTGCATACCTTCTACTACACCGATAGTAGTATCAGTACCTTTTGCTTCTTCGATAGTGATTACACCATCTTTAGAAACCTTACGCATTGCATCAGCAATCAGTTTACCGATAACCGGATCATTGTTTGCAGAAATAGTTGCAACCTGTTCAATCTTATCGTAGTTATCACCTACTGTTTCAGCCTGTGCTTTGATTGATTCTACAACTTTAGCAACAGCCTTGTCAATACCACGTTTCAAATCCATCGGGTTTGCACCAGCTGTAACATTCTTCAAACCAACACCCACGATAGACTGAGCCAATACAGTAGCAGTAGTAGTACCGTCACCAGCATCATCACCAGTCTTCGAAGCTACAGACTTAACCAACTGTGCACCTGTATTCTGGAACGGATCGCTCAATTCTACTTCCTTAGCAACTGTTACACCGTCTTTTGTAATATGAGGAGCACCGAATTTCTTTTCGATAATAACATTACGACCTTTCGGGCCGAGAGTTACTTTAACAGCGTTAGCCAATTCGTCTACACCTTTTTTCAACTGATCGCGAGCATCAATGTTGAAGAGAATATCTTTTGCCATAATAATCTTAATGTTTTAAAAGTTCAACTTATGAATTATCCCAAAACTGCGAGAACGTCACTCTGACGCATCATCAGATATTTTACTCCGTCGTGTTCGATTTCAGTACCTGAATATTTTCCATATAATACTGTATCGCCAACTTTCAATATCATTTCTTCATCCTTTGTGCCATTTCCTACTGCCACAACTTCACCCTGCAATGGTTTTTCTTTTGCTGTATCAGGAATGATAATACCGCCGATTGTTTTTTCTTCTGCAGGAGCCGGAAGAATCAGGACTCTGTCTGCTAATGGTTTAATGTTCATAGTCTTTATATTTTTTATTGTTTATACTTGATTAAACTGTCCATGGCTTTTCTTTTCTGCCGGACGCTATATAAATAGCGAAAATCGTGCCAGAAGCATAAACTGACATTCTGGCACGATTTTCTGACATATACTCAGACAGCGCTGACACTTATCTGACTTTCTTTATGGCTTTAACCCATCCGTCTGCATGCGCATCGAGACCGATGTGAGAAAAATGTACTCCGTCGGGACGATGAAGGGCTTTGTTCAATTTATCGGTATCCGGACCGATGAAAAGATCGCTGTATTTTTTGCAGAGAGCTTGTTGTGCCTCTCGTATCTGAGAATCATTACCATCTTCACTATCTATACATTCTGGATGATAAGAAGTAATAGCTATACCAATAGGACTTTCGATGCCCTGGCTTCTAAAAGCTTCGCGGATAGTCTCAAACTGACGAATATATTCTTCTTTCGAAGTATTCTTAATATTATCAGTTTCTCCCTGATGCCACAGGATATAGTCGGGAATGAGTCCTTGCTCCTTCAACTGGGCAATAGTTTGGGTCAGTTTATCATACAAATAGCCTCCCTTAGCCCAAGCTGCTATTTCTACACCTCCTACACCGATGGAAACTAAAGTGACTTTCGTCGTTATTTTCTCATCGATCAGTTTATCTGCCAAACGATTCCACACGCTGGCTCCGTAGCCAGTCGCTCCAATCAGTGGATCGGAAGAAGGATAAAGACGACCTTCAAAATAGTTGTAAACCTGATGCTCCGGTTGATATTTTCCAACACCATGATTGGCAGAATTTGATTGCCCGAAAGTGAATAATACCATTCCACCTTGAGCTTCCTCAACTGATACAGACTGATAGTTTTCTGCCCATTTCCGCAAACCTTCGATGGCTCTGCACAAAACACCAGCCTCACCACGGAAAGTACCTGAACCTTTTGGTTCTCCTGCCGGAGTGTACCACTCATTGAACCCATTGTTCTTTACCACTCTTTCCAGCATTGGCTTCAGCTCTTCATAAGCTTCCTTTATAAAACCATTTTCTGTCAGTCCCCAAATCATTCTGGCACCAAACCATGTCCAGTCTCCTCCATTCTGATAACCGTAGGGGTGCATTCCTACATTCTGAAAACTGCCTGTCGGATAAGTCGGATACATAGTCAGGCCGATAGTCTGGGCATGTGCTTTTTCTACATTTTCCAACATACGCTGATTGGCATGTGCTATTTCTTCTTTTGTAAGCAGACCAGCCAAAATGGCAACTGCTGTGCCACCATGATAATACACCTGATTTTCATCAAATGTTTCAGGGAAAGGAGAACCATTCAGATAGATGTGTGGAATAAATTTCTGACGCTGGCTGTCCCACAAATGTTTACGGATATTGGTTATCAGTTGTTTTTTTACACTCTCCCATTTCTCTCCACAGGCCTTGTTTATCGCAATTTCCTTAAAGTTGTCAATTGCCAGCACCAGCATGGCATTGTCGTAAATATCAATGGTATAATGCGTATTATCATCAATCGCTACTCCCCAAGGGTGTTCAGGCTGTACATCTCCCCAGTCGGCGGTAGTAGCTCCTGTAATTAATCCATATTGTTTGTTGAATTTTTCATTCATGAGGTATTGCAGAGCCTCATCCATACGCTGTTCTACCGTTTTTCCGTTAATTACAGTTTGCAGATATGCTGTGTTTTGGCTCTTTTTTACATATTGATAAACAGCCTGTACCAATGACGTTTCGTGATCGGTTTCTACTGTATTTTTATGAGCAGCATACTGTGGACAGGTTTCAGACAGACGATAACGGTAGCCCTCCGGATCATTCAAATTAGCTCTACGGATATCCATATATCCGTCTACAATGTCACCACCTTCTCCCTGAAAATGAAAAAAAGTGTTCAGACATTCCTGAACTTGCTGGTCAGGCATGACATCCATGGCTACTTGTATAAAAGTGTTGAAATCACGTATCCATACTTCACCGTATCCATCCCCAGCATTAAGACCAGTCGATACTGTATGATGAGCCATCCGGCTTACTTGTTCCATAAGAGGATCTTCCAAAATACTTTTCTGTACAATTTTCAACGGATCTTCAGAAGTATTTCCAAATGAAGAAAGAGCAAAAAACATTCCAACAGTTAGGGTGATAAATTTGGTGTGTTTCATAAATGATTAAAGTTATTATTAAATGTATGAACAAATAATGGTGCAAACATATAAAAAATAAATCAGTTATCACTCTTTTTAAAGAAGATAATGGATAAATTTCTAATCTTTTTTAGGGTTTCCGGTTTTTTCCTAACTTCGCAAAGGGGATTATGCATGCACAAGCAAAGCCCAAAGCTCCTGACAAAAATCTTGGTAAAAGTGTTTACGGAGAAAAATTTTATAATCATATAAGGTAACAAGCAGAATAAACAAATAAGGAAAAATAATGGAAATCATATTTTTATTAATAGGACTGGCTGCCGGAATCACTTTGGGATATCTGTTGGCATCACGTAAAGTATCGGCATTACAAACACAGATGAAATTACAGCAGAAACATGTAGAAGAGTTGCAACAGGTAGAAAAACAGATGTGGCAAGAAAAGCTGGATGCACAAAAGCAAGAAGTAGCAGAATTACGCCGTCAGTTCAATATGGAATTTGAAAACATCGCCAACAAAATATTTCAGCAGAAGGCAGAATCATTCAATAAACTAAGTACCGAAAGCCTCAGCAACTTATTAAAGCCTTTCAGAGAAAATCTGAACGAATTCAAACATCAGGTAGCTGAAGTGTACGACAAAGAATCGAAGCAGCGTTTTTCACTGGAAGACAAAATTAAGGAACTGGTACAACTGAACAAACAAATCAGTGACGAAGCCAATAACTTGACCCGTGCGCTGAAAGGTGATTCCAAAACACAAGGGAACTGGGGCGAAATGATATTGGAATCAATTCTCGAAAATTCCGGACTGCGGGAAGGAGAAGAATATTTCCGCCAGGAATTTTTAAAAGATGAGCATGGAGAACCTTTACGTAACGAAAACGGCCAACGCCTGCAACCGGATGTTCTGGTAAAGTACCCCGACAACCGTCAGGTAATCATCGATTCAAAGGTTTCACTCACAGCCTATGCCAATTATGTAAACAGCTCTGAACGTAGCGAACAGGAACAATACCTGAAAGCTCATTTATCCTCTGTAAAAGCTCATATCGATGAACTAAGTCAGAAAGATTACTCCAAATATAATATCTCCTCACTCGATTTTGTAATGATGTTCATTCCTAACGAGCCTGCCTATGTACTGGCCCTGCAAACAGATCCGAATCTCTGGAACTATGCCTACAAGAAAAAGGTTGTCCTGATGAGTCCTACCAACTTGATAGCAGCACTCAGGCTGGCACTCGATCTGTGGAAACGAGAATATCAGGAAAAAAACACCCGAGAAATAGTAAAAAGAGGTACTGCCTTATACGAAAAATTAGCAAGTTTTACCGAAACATTCGAACGTATAGGTGAAACTTTAAAGACTGCTTCAGCAGCTTACGATACTGCACTCGGACAATTATCGGCAGGAAAAGGAAATGTTATCCGCCAGGCAGAAATGCTGAAAGAACTGGGAATTACCCCTAAAAAGAAACTATCTTCACGCCTGATCAGTCAGGATAAAGATAGGGATGAAAACGAATAGCCAATAAAAAAAGAATCCGGAACCGAGCATCAGCAACCGGTTCCGGATAAAAAGCAGAAGTTCGTATGCCTCTTGGCAAGACTTGATATTATAGTGTCCAACCAGAAGTCCAGTCGTCACCGCTCTTTACAGCACCTTTATAATCGGTTTTAGTAAAGAAGCTGTCTGCAGACAAATCTTTTCCTCCGTCAAGAGTACCTACATATTTGCCTGTCCATGAGAATTCCTGATTTGTCAGATTGCCAGTAGCCTGAGCAAAGTCTGCATTTGTATAGATTCCCTGCTTAGATGACAATTCACCACTGATAGCAACATACTCCAGTTTTGAAGTACCATCTTTTAAAGCATTCTCTGTTTCATTTGTTTCCACTGTCAGCGGTTTGCCTTTGCCTGTTATGATTGTATTGTAAAGTTCTACCTGAGTACCGGCACGCAAGCGTACTCCCTGAGCATCTCCACCGTTTCCAATCAAAGTAGCATTGGCAATTGTCGGATGTGCAACCGGAGTTGCCGCATTGTTAGTACCATTATTGTCACATTCCATCAGGCAGTCGCAAGCATATCCCAGTGAAGATTCACCTTCCTGATAAGCAACCAGGAACTGTGCTTTCCCGTTCCATCCTTCAGTCCAGTCGAAAGAGTCGTCACTACAGCTTGTCACAACCATATATTTTACATTGACAGAACCTCCAAAGAATTCAAATCCATCGTCCGATCCCTGATAAGCCTGCAAATGTTCTACAGTAGTTCCATTACCAACACCATAGAAAGAAACTCCGTTTGCTTCATGTTCTTCATCAAAAGCATATCCGGTATATTCCAAACGGATATATTTCAATGTACCAGAGTTGTCAGCATCATTGTTTCCTCCATAAGGTGCATTACCTATTTCTGATTTTCCCGATCCATTATTTGTATGAGCATAACCGCAGATATGCAAACCTCCCCAAGCTCCTGCTTCTTTCTTTTCAGAAGTCATGACAATAGGCTGTGCAGCTGTACCCTGCGCATCAATCTTAGCTCCCTGTTCGATAAGAATATAATCTACTGTTTCATCATGTTGTGCAACGATAGTAACTCCCGGCTGAATAGTAAGAGTTGCTCCCGATTTTACATGCACACCTCCGTTGAGTGTATAAGTTTTTCCAGTTTCCAACGTTACATTTTCGGTAATATCGCTGTCAAGAACATAGGTATCTTCACCTCCATCACCCGGATTATTGACAGGATCTTCATCACTACTGCAAGAGGTTGCAAAAAGAGAAACACCTGCTATCAATGCCATTGTTGCAAACTTCCAATTCTTTTTCATACTCAAAATGTTTTGTTTAAGTTAGTTGTTTAGAATTTATTTCGATTATAAGTTATATGTCACACCGATTTCAAAACTGCTTCCACGTTTGAAACGCTCAACTTCTACCTTTTCTCCTGTAGAAGGAACTTCCTGCTTAAAGATAACAGGCTGGTTGAGCAAGTCGTTTATCTGTAGTTTTAATGAAACCTTTTCATTGAATTTAAAGCTACCTACAAAATTCATAGTATGTACCGGCTGCTGCTTGACATCTCCCAGTCCGGAAATACCGACCGACTGAATACGAGGACCTTGCAGGTTATAGACCAAAGCTGCACTCAACTGTTTCACATCATCCAGACGCGGAGTATAAGTGATATCAGCATTCACCAGATAAGGAGATGCTCCTTGCAAAGCACGCTGAGTATTGGTATACGCTCCTCCTTCGGGAAGCTTTACGTCAGTATACATAAACGAAGCATTGGCTCCCAAACGTAAATCACGTATCAGTTCTTTACGGAATTCAACCTCCAGACCGGCAGCCATACCATTATTGGCATTCTGGAACGAATGGATAGTAGCTCCTCCCGACAATTGCTGGATCTGCTCAATAGGGTCTTCCAAATGTTTATAATAAGCTGTTGCCGAGAACATGTCACCATTTTCTCCAAAGAACTCATAACGCAAATCAAGGTTATAGTTATAACCGTTCTTCAAATCCGCATTACCTCGGATCTGTGCCGAACCATACGATTCCTGATAAAGGAAAGGAGCCATTTCGATAAATGAAGGACGCGTCACTGTACGCGAGAATGAAAAACGAAGACTGTTTCTTTTATCCAGCTGATAACGTAAGTTCATGGCAGGGAACAAATCGTTACTGTTTAAGTCACGGCGCTGTAACTTTCCTCCGTCTTCTGCATAATTCACCCACTGCTTACTGCTTTCATAGCGTACTCCCACATTCACCAATAGAGCTTCTACCGGATAAATATCAGCTAAAATATATCCTGCATAAATTTTATTTCCAGCTGTATAACTATCTTTGGGCTGCTGAGAGCGTGAGATGGAAACAAGTCCACTTTCTATAGCTTCCTGATTCAGGAAACCGGAAGGTGTATAAATATCCTCTTCACCTCCAATCACCGGATTCAACTTATTCAAATTATAGTAAAAGCGAGTTGAGCTATAGTCGCGTGTCTTGTCCTTGTAAGTAAATCCAGCCTGCAACTTGTTCTGGTTTCCAAATTTATAGTCACCCGACAGATTGCCTACCCATTCTTTTTCATCAAGTACACCAAAATAACGCATGGTTTCCTGACGGTTCAGCTTAAACAAATTGATTTCACTACCTTCTCTGATAAACATAATCTGCCGGCGGTCGGGTTCATCACTCGAAGTCTTGCTATACGAACCACTCCAGTTCATACTCCATTTGTCACCGAAAAAGTGTTTTCCACCCAACTGATGGTTTTGCAGTGTATAGACATGCGTTACGTTATTGCTTCCAATCAAGTTATGATCTTCATAATCATATCCTTCACGAAGCATGTAATTGTCTATCGCATTGCGGGCATAGAAAAAAGTATAATTCAACTGGTCTTGCTTACGGAAACTATATCCCAGACTACCTAATCCGGCAATCTTCAGTTCACTGGAATAACTGTCATAACTGAAATCATTCAATGTGGTTCCGGTAGCCTCCAGCGTACGTACACTGGCATCAAGCATCGTTTGCTGTTCATTGCTTACCCCCATTGAAGCCAGCAAGCTAAGAGTATTCCCGTTTATATCAAAATTCTTTCCGAACCCTACGTTTCCACCAAATTCAGGTAAAGACTTACTGCGAGATACATCAAAACTGGTATTGAACAACTGGTTTTTTCCGGCATATTCCTCAAAATCCACTAGCGACATATCACGTAACTTATTGTCGAATGACGGAGTTTTAAACAAAGTTCCATCACGATCCATCTGATAAGTATCTTTTCCCAAAGTATTGAACTTACCCCCGGTATTAAACGAAAGACTGAAAAAATCTTCACCAGTCTGCTCTTTTGTACCGATGTCGATATGTGCACCTGAATAATCGGCAAACGAATTGGCCTCATAGACTTTACTTACGGTAATATTCTTCACGGTAGAAGATGGGAACAAGTCAAGCGGTATCAACTTGTGATCAGGATTGGGAGAAGCAATAGGCAACCCGTTCAATGTCGTCGTGCTGTAACGGTCACCCAGTCCGCGTACAATGATTTGTCCAGCCGAAGCAACCGACACACCGGTAATCTTCTTCACACCTTCTTCTACATTGGAAATTCCCTTTGTACTCATTTCCTTCGCCCCGATATTTTCGATAGCTACACTCGACTTCTGACGCTCCATCATCAACGAACGTTCATTCTCCAGATTTTTTTTAGCTACCACCGTAACCTCATCAAGCTGCTGATTATCGGGAGCAAGTGCTATAACCAGCTCATCCTTCTGTCCTTTTTCTACAACAATTTCCTGCGTCTTATAAGAAACATACTGTACAATCAGCGTACATGTTTTACCTTTTATATCTTTAATTTCGAACCGTCCGTCGATATCAGTAATAACTCCTGTCGTGGTTCCACCTACTTGAACAGTTGCTCCGATAAGCGGCTCTTTCGTTGAGTTATCAACAACCACACCTTTTAAAGTAAAAGCCTGGGCACTTACACTTAGAATCATCGCCGAAGCTGTAAGAAACATCTTGTTAGTTTTAATCATCCTTCGCTACTAATTTTTTCTGATGCAAAAATAGAGCGGTGATATTTCGTGCCGATTGCATCCTTTTGATGATTTACTTACAAGCCAATTACGTTTGTATTACTGAAATATCTTACTGGAGGAAAATTCTAATTTATAGTTTAAAATAAGATCTAATCAAGAATATTCATTTACCCTTCAAAATTTATCAGCTTCTTTTAGTAAAAACATGATGATATTTTTTATTTTTTTGTACAAAATAAAAAAAAACATCAGGATAAATTCCGGCAAACAAGCTGATAATTTAATGCACATATAGAAATTACTTTTCCAGATAAATTCAGCCTATAATTTGGTTTGCTTGAATAGTCGATATATATATACAATTCACCCCCTTCACATTGCATTAAGCATGTGAAGGGGGTGAGAAATAACAAATAAAATTTTCTTTCTATCAGCGTATAGCAGCGATCAATTCTTCGGGAGCCAGCAAGTTCTGTTCGCCAGTAGCCATGTTTTTCAGCATGACCTTGCCTTCGTTCATTTCATTCTCTCCCACTATAGCAACAAACGGAATAGCCTTCGCATTTGCATAACTCATCTGCTTCTTCATTTTCGCACTGTCAGGATAAATTTCAGCACGAATACCAGCTGCACGTACCTTTGCTAATACTGGAAGTACATACGCTGCTTCTGCTTCTCCAAAGTTGACAAACAAAAGCTGAGTACCGAATGATGCATCTTCCGGATACAAATCAAGCTGATTCAACACATCGTATATACGGTCGGCACCGAAAGAGATACCCACTCCCGACATTCCATCCATACCGAATACACCTGTCAAGTTGTCATATCGTCCACCGCCACTGATACTACCAATCTGCACATCGAGCGCCTTAACTTCGAAAATAGCTCCAGTATAATAGTTCAGTCCACGTGCCAAAGTCAAATCCAGTTCAACTTCCGACTTGATTCCAAGTGTAGAGATTGTTTTCAAAATGAATTCACTTTCTTCTACTCCCTTCAAGCCTGTTTCGCTGGCAGCAAGTACAGATTTCAGTGTCTCGAGCTTTTCTTCGTTCGAACCGCTTAACAAGATAATTGGCTGCAACTTGTCGATAGCTTCCTGCGGAATGCCTTTCGAAGCCAGTTCGGCATTGACATTTTCCAGACCAATCTTATCAAGCTTATCAATAGCTACGGTGATATCGACAATCTTATCAGCTTCACCGATGATTTCTGCAATACCTGTCAGGATCTTACGATTATTAATCTTAATAGACACCCGGATACCGAACTTGCTGAATACTGCGTCAATCATCTGTACCAGCTCTACTTCATTAAGCAACGAATTGCTGCCTACGACATCGGCATCGCACTGATAAAATTCACGATAACGGCCTTTCTGAGGACGGTCGGCACGCCATACGGGCTGTATCTGAAAACGCTTGAAAGGAAAGCTTATTTCATCACGGTGCATCACCACATAACGGGCAAAAGGTACTGTCAAGTCATAGCGCAAACCTTTTTCACAGAACTTACTTGCCAGCTTGGCTGCATTACGGCTTAACAACTCTTCATCAGTAAGTCCTGAAAAATAATCTCCGGAATTCTGTATCTTAAACAACAATTTATCTCCTTCCTCACCATATTTTCCCATCAGGGTAGACAGGTTTTCCATAGAAGGAGTTTCTATCTGCTGAAATCCATACAAATAGAATACTTCGCGAATGGTATTGAATATATAGTTACGTTTCGCCATTTCAACAGGCGAAAAATCTCTTGTTCCTTTTGGTATACCTGGTTTTGTTGCCATAATGAATCAAAGTTTATTTATTTCGTTGCAAAAATACATGAAATATTTGAATTTGAAAGCTGATACAGAAGAAGATATTTCCTGATACAGACAATAAAAAAGCGCAAAAGCATGTCAGCCGTAGTAGGCCTACATACTTCTGCGCCTGCTTTATATTATTAAACTGCTGTTATCAGTCGCGGCGATTGGTAAATATCATAATGTAATAAACCAAGGTAGCCAGTGAACTCAATGCAGCAACAACGTATGTATATGCAGCCGACTTCAACGCATCCTGTGCCTGACGATGGTTCGACATATTTGTTATCCCTGCACTGCTTAACCATACCAAAGCACGACGGCTGGCGTCTATTTCTACCGGTAACGTAATAAAACTAAATAAGGTAGTCATAGCAAACAGACAGATACCAATCAGCAGCAACTGCGGAAAAGTATTAATCATAAACATACCGGCCAGCAGTACCCACTGTACGATAGAAGAGGAGAACTGAACAACCGGAACTAAAGCCGAACGCATCTGCAAGGGAGCATATGCTCTGGCGTGCTGAACAGCATGTCCACATTCGTGCGCAGCAACTGCCGCAGCAGCCACGCTACATGTATTATAAACTCCTTCACTCAGATTGACAGTTTTGTTTGTCGGATTATAATGGTCTGTCAACATTCCGGGAGTGCTGGTTACTTTCACATCGTAAATACCGTTATCACGCAACATTTTTTCTGCAATCTCCCTACCCGTCATACCGTTGCTCAATGCCATGCGAGAGTATTTATCAAACTTACTCTGCAAATTCGACTGTACTAAATAACTGATGAGTGCAATGCCAATAAATAAAATCCAATACATATAATTATACTTTATGTGTTTCTATTCAATTTAAAATCATACAAATACTTTGCCAAAAGTAAGTAAAAAAACAAGAATCTTACAAACCTTTCCAGGCTTTTGACGATTATTAAGTATGTTCTTAAATATTCTTTTCAAAAAAATCTTTCTGATTAACACACAGATAATCAATGAATTAAAAATTAAACAGAAGATTATCTTCACATTTTCTTCTAAAATATTTGGCAGATTAAAAATAAACACCTACCTTTGCACTCGCAATCAGGAAATGAATGCGACACAGGTTTGATTCGCTAGCTCAGCAGGTAGAGCACAACACTTTTAATGTTGGGGTCTTGGGTTCGAGCCCCAAGCGGATCACTCAAACAAAAAGCAAAACAATGAAAACCGCTGATAATCAATCATTATCAGCGGTTTTTCTTTTTATCCATACTGCAAATTGAAGCAGAATACCGCATCTTACTGGAGGTGAAATAGGTGGACTTAATTTCCACATAAAAACAAGTCCACCTGATTGGATTATATTTCACTGATTCTCTTACAAGTCCCAAAACGATTTGTGATATTTTCTCAAAACGAAATGTGAGATTTTAACAGTTTGCACATTTTTTAAGATTAACTTTTTTAAGCTATAATTCTCGTGTTTATAATAATCTTGCGTACTAAATGAAATAAGATTTTTTTACTCAATTAATTTTTTTATAACTGGACTGAAAATATTACAGGAATTCTTTTTTATATATATTTTTTCTTCCTCTGTTAATTCGTATTTTTTATCACACGAATTGTTTATCATGTTATACATAGTTTTCTCACATATACCCAAAGCTGGATAAATGTATTTACGATGTATTTCGCGATTTGACAGCCCTGATTTTTCATATTTATCAAAAATTTTAGTAACGAATAATATTCTTAGCTTATAACTAATCCCTGCCGCTTTACACATGTTAAAATCATCCATTTTTTTGAATACAAATTAGTATATTATTTGATACTTACCTAATTAGTCAATACGGATTGAGGATTTACTATATTATTATTTTTTAGTGAAACGACCTCAAATCCGTATTGCTGTGGTTTATTCTTCTAATTCATTCTCAGAAATATTCCTAGATTGATAGGTGTCTGTTGCTTGCGTGGGTGACTCTGAAACGGTTCTTGTCTTTGGGCTTGCGCTTGCATTTGTTGATTCATCAACACTTATTATAGCACCAATCCCTTTATTTCTGATAGGCATTGCAATAAATCTTTTCTGAAATCCTACTATTGTACCACGTTCTTCGGGATCGTCAACTCTTGCAAACATATCAATTGTTCCATCAGCTTTCATTACTTCACTTTTTTGAAAAGCTACACTGACAATTGATCCATTTTTACTTTCAATGCTGAAATCTGCCTTTGTTAACGGAGCATCAGGTTCTGTTCTCGTGTATTTAGGCATGTACGGAAACTGAAAGGTGCCAAATCCTGCAAACTTAATCGGCTCTCCTTCTCTTATTTCTGTCAAATCTTTAAATAGCTGCAAATCTTCTAGCATTAAGTCCGTAACGTGTGTTGGATGTAATACTAAGTATCTCTCCTCTAGTGGAACTAGAGCGTTATCAAACTTTTCTTTTAAATTTAATATGTCTGCAAACCTGATTCTTTTTCTACCGTTTATAACTTCGCCTGAGGCTTCTACCAAAGGAGTGTCATCAGAATCATTCAAGGGAGCAAAAGCATGAATTGCTTTTTGTGCTGTGCTTGTTTGTAGTGTAGAACGGTGTTGCCTTATAACGCTTTCAAGTTTTCCGTAATTATATTCTGCTTCTTCTACATGTCTAACAACAGTGTTTTCAGTATCAAATACATCCAATGGAATTTGATTATCCTGGTCTTCACGTTCAACAATATTTATTGGATATGTATTGTTGTTAATCAAAACTTTAGGGTCTATTCCTGATGATGCGATATGCAATGTGTTTGCATCAACATCAGACGTGAAATCTGTAACTTTTGTTAGAAAGTTTCTTTTTGGATAAAAATTCTCTTTTAATTGACTTACCCAAATTTGCTTATTTAATGCCATAACAATTTTATTTTAAAGATTTTAATAACTTGTCAAATTCTTCAGGATTTTCTTTTAAATATTCAGGATTGTATTTCCTGTAATACATAAGTCTTTCACTTGGATTGGTTGGTATTTTTTCCTTCTCATATTTTGAATGTGTGTCATTTGCTAATTTTATAATATCGGAGGGTTTAACAATGGAAATAGAATTAATCAATTCAGAAATGACGTCTAGACCCATTTTTAAGCCGATTTTACGGTAAATTTCCTTCTGCTGAATGGTTCTTATTTTCCCCTCAGTGAAAGCTTGATTTATAGCCTGATTTATGGCTTTTTCGTTTTTTCTTTTTTCACTAGTTATATAACTGGAAAATACGGTAGGGCTAAGTCTTGCCATCGTTATAAAATTGTATCTATCCTCACTGCTTATTAATCCATTGGAAATAGCGTTCTCAACTTCATTCGTCGCTTTGTCTGGTAGATTTAATAAGTCTTGGATTATATTTATAATTTCCTCATCTGTCGCCTTTTTATCTAGTTGAAGCAAAGAAATTAATTCATCATGTAAACTTTTTATTTTTCGAGGAACTTCAAGTTTTAAATACTTATTTCCTCCTAGGTTGCACAATTTTAGAGCATTTTTATTTGCAGGTATATCAACTATTGATATTTCCGACAATATACTTTTGGTAACCGTTCTAACTCCGTTTATTTCCTGTTCATCTATTATTTCAATACCGATAGAAGCGGAACGTAAAAATCCTTTTTCAACTTGTGCTTTTACACTCTTTCCCAATTCTGTTGTATCATCAAAAACAGCATCAGCAATTAACTTAGAACCATCCTTTCTTAAATTTTCCCATCTGCCTACAACGGTTTTACGTTCATGCATGTAAAGCATTACAGGATTTTTTATAAATGATTCAGTATTAATGCCATCCGTTTTTACAACCATCCCGAAACAATTCTTTGTTTCATCAGACACTATAAAACTATTTTTACTCATACTGATTTTTTTTGTTGACACAAAGAAAAAAAGAGTGTAATTGTTTCTCAAAAAAGTGTGTAATTATTACATACAATTGTGTAATATATTCAACAATCATTGAGAAATAATAAAGGCAATAGGGGATATTAGAAAACCTCTATTGCCTTATTATAATAATTCAATATTGAATTTTTATTTTATTACTTCCCGTAATTGCTCGTAATTTAAATCCATCTCCTTTAATAAATACATAACAGGTCGTATATCTTCTGTATTACACAAATCGCTATCAATGGCAGTTAATAGTGAATATAATGCGTCTTTCAATGAAACGTAATCATCTAAGGGACAACGTGTCTCAATTTCTATATTTATTTTATTTTTTTGTATATGTACCATGGCTAATTATTTTCGTTTATTACTGGTATTTCTCTATCTATGAGTTGTATATCATCACCTGTAGGGCGCATTGCTTTTACAAGAGATAGAATATTGCATATTTCTTCTTTTAAAGGTGGTAGGTGTGTAATATTACTATCTGAAGCATACATGAGTAGATTTAATAGGCTTTCTTCTAAATAATGAATTTCCTCTAATGTTTTCATTCCATCTAATACAATTGCAATACTTTCGGTATTAAATCGTTCGTTTCTAACTTTTATAAGCATAATTATTTTGTTTTATGGTTAATATTCTAATCCTTTGTTAGGTGTTATTGGCAAAGGTATATTATTTATTATACTTATGCAATATAAAGGTTTATATATATTATACTTTTAACATTATTTGGTATATAACTTATTATACTTTATCTTATGTAGTGTATATTTGTATTCAATTAATAATACATCTATGAGAATTAAAGAAATATTAAAAGAAAAAGGTATGACGCAGCAAGAACTTGCTGAAAGATTGGGGGTTTCATATCAATCTATAAAGCAAACTTTAAATGCTACATCTGTAACGACTGGTACACTTGAAAGGATAGCCAATATTTTAGATGTACCTATGTGGCAATTGTTTGCATCCCCAAAAGAAGTGAGTAACATCAAAGGGAATAATATAGAAATTAATTGCCCACATTGTAATAAAATTATATCCTTGAGCATAGAGATAAAGGATAACGATTTCTAAAATATTAAAAATAAATATTTTCTTTTATTTACATATATTATCAATTCGTCTTTTGAAAGGGGTATACCCAACTGGTATGCCCAAAGGTATACCCAACCCCTTTTTTAACACTTTGAAGGTAGATAATAATCTAGGTATAAATCCGACTCTAAAACATCACTTAAACGATTTTCTAAACGCCTAAACAGACAATAAAAAAGGCCGGAATAAGCCGCTACAGCCTATTCTAGCCCAATTTAGTTCTTATTTATCACTGATGTAAAAAGAATGTCTCAGAAGCCCGCATTTAGACCGTTTAAATGTAAAGCAAATGTAAAGCTTTGTCACATTTCGTTTTGTGTTTCCGTGAAAGCCTGTTTTCGCTTAACTCTTTGATAAACAAATAGTAAAGATAATTTTTCCACCGCTCTATATTACACAATTCGTTCTGATGCCCCTACTCTGAGTTTTGCATAAAACAAACTCTTTTCAAAACATGTATTTTTACACCATCAAAAAAA
>ERZ791744.345-NODE-345-length-49759-cov-8.065105_pt1 | contig 49759 bp, 51 predicted proteins | sample MGYA00510039_ERZ791744 | MGnify/ENA primary metagenome ERZ791744 (study PRJEB30046, sample SAMN00791969) | human gut metagenome | study: EMG produced TPA metagenomics assembly of the A metagenome-wide association study of gut microbiota in type 2... | reverse complement strand
AAAAATATATCGTTTTCAGAGAAGCTGACGAGCTCTTCCAACTCCTCATCCGACAATTCTTTAATCCACTTATCTACCGCATCCGTGCCATTACTTCTATCGACAGCCAATATCGAAGAAGGCGACTTAACGTCATTTATCTGACGCAAGGACGGAACGAATAAGAATCCGGCTAATATTGCCGCCATCGTAACAACCGCAGAAACAATCAGTTTCAAATGTGACTTCCGCCGTTGCTTTACTCCCGCACGCTCCATCACTCTCCGTTGCATATCTTCGAAAAAGCCATCAGGAGTACGGTAAGGGGTACGTTTTCCAATATCGTCAAAATCAAAATCCTTTTTCATCCTTCTATCTGTTTAATATGTATTCCTTTATTTTCTCTTTAGCATAATGGTAGTTTACTTTGAGTGTTTCCACTTTACTATCCAAAATTCGTGCTATTTCTTCGTATTCAAGTTCATCGTAATAACGCAAGTTGAACACAAGACGTTGTTTCTCCGGTAAACTCAAAATAGCTTCCTGAAATTTCACTGCCAACTCATTCTCGTAATCAATGTAATCAGAAGCTTGCAGCTTGTTTATTAATTCCTCTTGAATCTCTTCGGAGGCAACGTTTCCTTCTTCTTTACGGTCATTCAGCAAACGCAGACTTTCATTTGTCGCGATCCGATAAATCCACGTACTCAAAGAACTTTCACTACGGAACTGGTCTAAGTGCCGGAACACGCGGATAAACACTTCTTGAAGTACGTCCTCTGCATCTTCATGAGATACAACCAGTCTACGAATATAATTGTATATCGGTTCCTGAAAAACGTCCATCAACATCTTGAATCCCCGTTCGCGATTCGAGGCACAAGTTTCTCTGATTTTATTCTCATTTATCATCGATTCTTTTTCTGAACTTTGTCTATTAGAACGCATAAAAGTGTGGAAGTTAAATACAGAATCTTGCTTTTTGCTTTTATTAACGAGTGAAGGATATGGAAGGGAATAATAATAAGATAAAAAAAACGTCTCCATGCTCTTGGCAGAGCTTATGGAGACGTTTCGGATATCCGGATAGATTGTTAGTCTGTAAATTAAAGAAAAGGCCGTTACCAGAATTTATTGTGCTCTGCACTATATTCAAAACCTGCGGCTTTTAATTGACTCACCAGCTCTTCCTTATCTACATTCATATCTTCACAAAGTTCATCAAGTGAAGAATAGCAATCCCGCAATTTCATATTGATAACGCTAAACAGCATCATCGGATCTTTAGGTAACTCCATAATATACAATCTTTTTAAACCGGACACAAAGTTACAGTAATCTCATTGAACGGCAAAACAAATGGTATAGATATATAAAAAGAAAGCAGTGATTTTAACCGATTATTCAGTTTTATTTTTATCTTTGTAAACAATATTGGGGCTATACCCAAACAATAAAAAGATGCAGATACATAATAAATTCAATTATAAAACAACTTATTTATTGGATATATGTCAATATGGAGCAGACTTATAGGAATCGGAAAAGATGAGGACACCAACCATGTAATCAACAATAAAAACACATCTGTGCCATTTGATGCCATACGTTATGCCATAGTAGATGTTGAAATTGGTTTGAAAGATCATAAAATCCATGATATTGGGGCACTCCGTCATGATGGTGCAACATTTCATAAATCTTCGAAAGAAGAGCTGTTCAAATTTCTTAGTGATACAGACTATATCTGCGGACATAATATCATCCATCATGATGCAAAGTATCTGTTTACCGATAAAACATTCCACTGCTTCTTTGTCGATACGCTTTATGTATCACCTTTATTATTTCCGGAACGCCCTTATCATAAGCTTGTAAAAGATGACAAACTGATCAGCGAGCAGATGAACAACCCTGTGAATGATTGCGAAAAAGCAAAAGCTCTGCTACTGGACGAAATAGCACGTTGGAATTCGTTGCCGGACGAAAAACGTACGTTATTTGCATCGTTACTAAAAGGCAAGACAGAGTTTGAAGGATTTCTTAGTATGGTAGGTGCGAAATATATCAATGAAGGAGTACCCGATCTCATAAGAAAACTTTACGTGAATAAGATCTGCCAGCATACTGATATTGAGATGTTAACTGAACGACGTCCATGTGAATTGGCATACGCTCTGGCTTTAATTGACACCACCGACTACCGCTCCATCACTCCCGGATGGGTACTGCACAATTATCCCGAAGTAGAATCTGTCGTAAAACTCCTGCGTCATAACAGTTGCAGCGAAAATTGCGTTTACTGTAATACGCAACTGAATGTGCTTCATAACTTGAAAACATTCTTTGGATATGAACAATTCCGTACATACGAAGGCGAACCGCTTCAAGAGCAAGCTGCCCAAGCAGCAGTAAAAGGCAAATCACTATTGGCAATATTTCCTACCGGTGGAGGAAAATCGCTTACTTTTCAATTGCCCGCACTTATGGAAGGACGTTCTGTGCACGGACTCACAATCGTCATTTCGCCACTACAATCATTAATGAAAGATCAGGTGGATAATCTTGCTGATAGAGGTATTACTGATGCGGTAACTATCAACGGATTGTTAGATCCTATCACAAGAGCACTATCAATACAAAGAGTGCAAGACGGAGAAGCCTCACTTTTGTATATCTCTCCCGAAATGCTTCGTTCAAAAACCATTGAAAAGATTTTAATGGCACGCCATGTTGTGAGATTTGTAATAGACGAAGCACATTGTTTTTCTTCATGGGGACAAGATTTCAGGGTTGATTATCTCTACATAGGCAAATTTATCCGAGAATACCAACAAAACAAAAGATGTAAAAAGCCAATACCCGTTTCCTGCTTCACCGCTACGGCAAAACAGAAAGTGATACAAGACATTTGTGACTATTTCAAACAAACCTTGAATTTAGATTTAGAATTATTTGCATCAACGGCTTCAAGGACCAATCTGCGTTATTCTGTCATACATGCTGAAAATAACGATGACAAATATTTAAAACTGAGAGGACTTGTAGCAGAATCCGATTGTCCTACAATCGTTTATGTATCACGTACCAAACGTACACAAGAATTGGCTGCCAAATTGACTCGTGACGGTTATAAAGCATTGCCATTCAATGGCAAAATGGATTCTGATGATAAGATTGCCAATCAAGATGCATTTATGAATGACCAAGTACGCATCATCGTGGCAACATCAGCTTTCGGTATGGGGGTCGACAAGAAGGATGTCGGACTTGTGGTACATTACGATATTTCCGATTCATTGGAGAATTATGTGCAGGAAGCAGGTAGGGCTGGCCGTGATCCCAGCCTCAACGCACGTTGCTATGTGCTTTATAGTGATAATGACTTAGACAAGCATTTTATACTATTGAACCAGACAAAACTAAGTATTAGTGAAATTCAACAGGTATGGAAAGCTGTAAAAGATCTCACCAGACAACGCATGAAAGTTAGCTGCTCTGCACTGGAGATTGCCCGACAGGCAGGTTGGGATGATTCTGTATCCGATATTGAGACCCGCGTACGGACAGCTTTAGCAACTCTGGAACAAAGTGGATACTTGGTAAGAGGCAATAATGTACCTCATGTATATGCTACAGGTATCACAGTTAAAAATATAGACGAAGCAAGAAAACGCATATCAGCGTCACTACTATTTGGCAGTGATGAGATAGAGAAAGCCGTCAGAATCATCAAATCACTGATTTCACAGAAACATATTGCCAAAGCCCAAGATTCAGAAGCTGAATCACGAATTGATTATCTGGCAGATATACTGGGGATAAGCAAGAGTGAAATCATATCTGTTGTGGAGAGAATGCGACAAGAAGGTATATTGGCAGACAGTAAAGACATATCCGCCTATTTGTTAGATACCGGTGAATCGGAACGAAAATCGCGCACGCTCCTCGAACGTTTTGCGAAACTTGAACAATACATCCTCAATCATATTCCTGACAAATCTTTACGTATATCATGCAAGCAACTGAATGACGATGCAACAAACGACGGTATCAATACATCTAAAGAAAAAGACATCCGAACGTTACTCTATTTCCTCACAGTCAAGGGATATATCCGTAAGAAAGAGGATGCGGTCCATAATATGGAAATCAGCCGTCAAACAGATATGGAATCAACTATCAAACGTTTTGAAAGACGATTGGAAATCAGCCGTTTCACAGTGGAATGGCTATATAAGTTGACTGCTGATACAGAAAAGCAAATCTCACAAAACAAAGCTGTTCAGTTTTCTGTAGTAGAACTTCTAAATCAAATAAAGTCAAATCCCCAGTCCCTTTTCAGCGAGCTTGACAACATACAATTGGAAGACGTGGAGGAAGCACTTCTTTATCTGTCGAAAATTGGTGCACTGAAACTCGAAGGAGGTTTCCTGGTCCTTTATAATGCTATGAATATTCAAAGAATTAAGGACAATAAATCGAGATACAAGCAGGATGACTACCAAATGCTTAATGAATTCTACAAGCAGAAGATTCAACAAGTTCATATTGTGGGGGAATATGCCAACTTGATGGTAAGAGATTACAATTCGGCCTTACAATATGTTCAAGACTATTTCCAAATGGATTACAAGAAGTTTATCACAAAATACTTCAAGGGGGAAAGAGTCAGTGAAATACAGCGTAACTTGACACCACAGAAATACAAGCAATTATTCGGTCAATTATCCAAGCGACAAATGGAAATCATTTCCGACAAAGATTCACGTTGCATCGTTGTCGCAGCAGGTCCCGGTAGCGGAAAAACACGTGTGCTAGTTCACAAACTCGCATCACTCTTACTGCTCGAAGATGTAAAACATGAACAACTTCTGATGTTAACGTTTTCAAGGGCAGCCGCAACCGAATTCAAACAAAGACTCATGGAGCTGATAGGCAACGCCGCCCACTTTGTTGAGATAAAGACATTTCACTCTTATTGCTTTGACCTTTTAGGAAGAATAGGAAATCTTGAAGATACTAAAAACGTCGTTGCAGAAGCTACCGAAATGATTAATCAGGGAGAAGTGGAACCTAACAAAATTGGTAAGACGGTGTTGGTCATAGACGAAGCTCAAGACATGAGCACTGACGAATATAAGCTTGTAAAGGCCCTAATGACCAATAACGAGGAGATGCGCATGATAGCAGTAGGCGACGATGACCAAAATATCTATGAATTTCGCGGATCTAATTCCGAATATATGTACCGGCTGACAAAGGAACCCGGAAGCAAGTTTTTCGAGATGACTGAGAATTATCGCAGTGCGCAACATCTGGTGAATTTCGCCAACGGATTTGTGAAAAGTATCAGTAAAAGAATGAAAAGCATCCCAATCACCTCTATGAAAAAAGAGAATGGTTGGGTTGGAGTGACATACCATCAATCAAAGTATATGTATCAGCCACTCGTTGAAGAATTAGTCCAACATCAGACGAATGGCACTTCGTGTGTACTCACCCAGACAAACGAAGAAGCTGTAATATTAGTAGCTCTCTTACGAAAATATGGAATAAACAGCAAGTTAGTACAATCTATGGATGGTTTCCGTTTTTGGAATATGGCCGAAATAAGATATTTCCTGAGATATATAGACAAACGGGCAAAAACGCCCCTGATTCCGGAAGAATTATGGGAAGATGCCAAACATACCACTTTTTCCACTTACAACGGAAGTCAAAGTTTGGTGTATGTAAAGCGTTGTGTGGAACTATTTGAACAAATCAACAAAGTAAAATACCTTAGTGACTTCAAAGAGTTTGTATTTGAATCATCAGTAGAAGATTTCTGTGACGTTTCAGGTACAGATGTCGTGATATCGACCATTCACAAAGCCAAAGGCAAAGAGTTCGACAACGTATATATGCTTATATCTGACAATTATTTGAAAGATGCTCACCTGATGCGTCGATACTACGTGGGAATAACACGTGCAAAAAACAGACTGTCTATACATACGAATAGCAATTGTTTTAATCATTTAAATGTAGACCAGCATTTTATTGACTCCAAAGAGTATGTAATGCCCGAAGAGATTGTTCTACAACTCTCTCATAAAGATGTCTATCTGGGATTCTTCAGAAAACTTAAACGAGAGGTATTGGCATTAAGAGGCGGAGATCTTTTAAACTACGACAATTTCGTCTTGTATGATTCATTAACCAATAAACCAGTAGCCAAATTATCACAAAATATGCAGAATACATTGGCGGAATGGAAAGAAAAAGGATATGAAGTAAAATCTGCCTCTGTTCGATTCGTTGTAGCATGGAAACCTAAAGAAGCACCGAAAGATGAACCAGAAACAGCGGTTCTATTAGCCGATTTACTTCTTTCCCGATAATACCAAATATAAAAAAAGTATCGCAAGAAACTTCTGAACGCAAAAGCGTGCAACTCATTGAGCTGCACGCTTTTGCTTATTGTTTATTATCTGTTTCCTTATCGGAATCATTTGACTTCCTCAAAATCAGCATCCTGTACATTATCTCCATGCTTGCTGTTATCTTGCTGGCCAGCACCGCCATTCATATCAGGACCAGCCTGCGCTCCACCTTGTGCACCGCTCTGAGCGTACATTTCAGCACTCGCAGCTTGGAAAGCAGTATTGATTTCCGCCATAGCAGTATCGATAGCAGCCAAATCCTGAGCTTTATGAGCATCTTTCAGTTTCTGCAAAGCAGCTTCAATCGGAGCTTTCTTGTCAGCAGATAACTTATCACCCAATTCGTTCAACTGATTCTCAGTAGAGAAAATTACACTATCAGCTTGGTTCAGCTTATCAATCTTCTCACGCTCCTTCTTATCTGCTTCAGCATTAGCTTCAGCTTCAGCCTTCATCTTTTCGATTTCCTCTTTGCTCAAACCGCTGGAAGCTTCGATACGGATAGCCTGTTCTTTACCGGTAGCCTTGTCTTTTGCAGATACTTTCAAGATACCGTTGGCATCGATGTCGAATGTAACCTCAATTTGAGGAACACCACGACGAGCCGGAGCAATACCTGTCAAATTGAACTGACCGATTGATTTATTCTGTGCAGCCATCGGACGTTCTCCCTGTAATACGTGGATAGTAACTTCCGTCTGGTTATCGGCAGCAGTAGAGAAAGTCTCACTCTTACGTGCCGGAATCGTAGTGTTAGCGTCAATCAGCTTAGTCATTACGCCACCCAGCGTTTCGATACCCATTGACAACGGAGTAACATCCAACAATACCACACCTTTGATTTCATCTGTCAAAACAGCACCCTGCACAGCAGCACCTACAGCTACAACTTCATCCGGATTCACGCCCTTAGAAGGAGTCTTGCCGAAGAAATCTTCTACCAGTTTCTGAACAGCCGGGATACGGGAAGAACCACCTACAAGGATTACCTCATCGATATCGGCATTGTTCAAACCTGCATCGCTCATCGCTTTCTTACATGGTTCAAGACAAGCCTGAATCAATCCGTGAGCCAAAGATTCAAATTTAGCACGAGTCAACGTCTTAACCAAGTGCTTAGGTACACCAGCTACCGGCATAATGTACGGCAAGTTGATTTCTGTGCTTGTAGAAGAAGAAAGTTCAATCTTAGCTTTTTCAGCAGCCTCTTTCAAACGTTGCAGAGCCATCGGATCCTGAGTCAAGTCAGCACCTTCATCATTCTTGAATTCCTGTACCAACCAATTGATGATTACCTGGTCGAAGTCATCGCCACCCAAGTGAGTGTCACCATTTGTTGAAAGCACTTCAAATACACCACCACCGAATTCGAGGATAGAGATATCGAATGTACCACCACCAAGGTCGAATACAGCAATCTTCATATCTTTGTGAGCCTTATCCAGACCGTAGGCAAGAGCTGCGGCTGTCGGTTCGTTTACAATACGTTTTACTTCCAGACCAGCAATTTGTCCGGCTTCTTTTGTAGCCTGACGTTGAGAGTCAGAGAAATAAGCAGGAACGGTAATCACAGCTTCTGTCACTTCTTGTCCCAAATAGTCTTCAGCGGTTTTCTTCATCTTCTGAAGAATCATTGCAGAAATTTCCTGCGGAGTATACAGACGACCGTCAATATCCACACGCGGAGTATTGTTGTCACCTTTCACTACTTTATAAGGAACACGCTCTACTTCTTTCTGTACTTGATCCCAAGTTTCACCCATGAAACGTTTAATAGAGAAAATCGTACGCGTAGGGTTGGTAATAGCCTGACGCTTAGCAGGATCACCCACTTTACGTTCACCACCATCCACAAAAGCAACTACTGAAGGAGTTGTGCGCTTACCTTCACTGTTTGCAATTACTACCGGTTCGTTACCTTCAAATACGGCAACACAAGAGTTTGTTGTTCCTAAGTCAATACCAATAATTTTTCCCATGATCGTTATTTTTTATTTATTATTTATTCTATAATTTCTTTTGTCCGGTTGTTTTTCCATCCTTTTCCTAGGGTGTAATCCCAAACGGACGTTTATTAAAAGACAAACCGTATGCCAAAAAGAAATTATACGAATGCTTGACATAATATCTGCCAAAAAGACAGTTTCAACAAATAAAACACTGCTGACACAATCAAACCCGGACACTATCAGCAACTGACTCATTAAACAAATACAGGCGGTTCTGGTTCAACGCCAACAAAAAAAATATGCCTATGTCGTCATGTGCGACACAGGCATACCTTATTATTATATATATTATTCTTACTTATTACTTTTCCAAGACGAGCACTAATGCATTATTTGCGTCATACAAACCGATTCCGCCACCTGATAATACATCAAATGACTTCACCTCATTCAAGGCTTTCAGAATCTTACCTTCCGTTTCCATGTCCGGACAAGCCATCATCGTGCTTGCCACTCCCGGAAAAGAGATTGATTTAGCATTGCTTGCACTGGTTTCAAAGCCACCGTTTATCAAGTTACATCCGGCATTGCCATGAATCGTTTTCTTTTTCACATCAAAAGCGATGAAAGGTTGCTTTTCCATCCCAGAAGGGATTGCTTCGCCATTCGCTTCCTTTATTTTCCATTCTCCATTCAAAACAGACAATTTCACATTAGCTTCCTTCTTTTCAAGAACCACAACCGGACGATTGGATGCATTGCAAAGATACATTTTATCTTTACCGGCTTTCTTATATCCTTTTACTTGTGCCAAAGCACCCAATACATTTCTCTCAGTAGTCATATCCGGACACATCATCTTCGTAACCGCCATCGCGCCCAATGAAAGACTCCCCGGTTTAGCATTTACATCGAAACTACCCATCATACGATTACAGCCGCTATTACCGGACACACGACCGGTTGCAGTATCAAAAGTAATAAAAGGAAGGGTTCTGCTTTCGCCCGGAGTCACTTTCGAACCATTGACCTCTATGATATTCCACTCGCCATTGATTGATGACAAAGGGATTGCCTTCTCTACTGAACGGCATGAAGACATTGCAAGCGCTGTACCCGCAATGCAAATTGAAACTAGTACTTTATTCATATTGTTATAACGTTTAAGTTAAATTGAGGACAAAGATACCAAAAAAATTGAGAATAGACTTCACAAAGGTAAATAAAAAGAGAGCGAGACGAATGATTATCTAAAAATAATCACGTATATTTGCTCCATAAACAATTCTAATATTCTTAATTTTTAATTCGCAATTAAAGAAAATGGGTAGAGTTCTTATTATCGGTGCAGGTGGTGTTGGTACTGTCGTTGCACACAAAGTGGCACAGAATGCCGACATTTTTACAGATATAATGATTGCCAGCCGTACGAAAGAGAAATGCGATAAAATCGTCGAGGCAATAGGTAACCCCAATATAAAAACAGCAAAAGTCGATGCCGACAATGTGGACGAGCTGGTAGCTCTGTTCAATGATTTCAAACCGGAAATGGTGATTAACGTTGCCCTCCCCTATCAGGACCTGACCATTATGGAAGCGTGTCTGAAAGCAGGAGTAAACTATTTGGATACCGCCAATTATGAGCCGAAAGATGAAGCTCATTTCGAATACAGTTGGCAATGGGCATATCACGACCGTTTCAAAGAAGCAGGACTGACAGCCATTCTTGGTTGTGGATTCGACCCGGGAGTAAGCGGTATTTATACAGCTTATGCAGCCAAACATTATTTCGATGAGATTCATTATCTGGATATTGTAGATTGTAATGCCGGAAACCACCACAAGGCATTTGCAACAAACTTCAATCCGGAAATCAATATCCGTGAGATTACGCAGAACGGACGTTATTATGAAAACGGTAAATGGGTAACTACCGGTCCTCTGGAAATTCATAAGGACCTGACTTATCCGAATATCGGTCCACGTGATTCATACCTTCTATATCATGAGGAACTAGAATCATTGGTAAAACATTTCCCGACTATCAAACGTGCACGTTTCTGGATGACTTTCGGACAAGAATACCTAACTCATTTACGTGTTATCCAAAACATTGGCATGGCTCGCATTGACGAGGTCGATTATAATGGGGTGAAGATTGTACCTCTGCAATTCCTCAAAGCAGTTCTGCCTAACCCGCAGGACTTGGGCGAAAACTACGAAGGCGAAACTTCTATCGGCTGCCGTATACGTGGTCTGAAAGACGGAAAAGAACGTACCTACTATGTGTACAATAATTGCAGCCACCAGGAAGCATACAAAGAAACAGGTATGCAGGGAGTGAGCTATACAACCGGAGTTCCGGCAATGATCGGAGCTATGATGTTCTTTAAAGGCGAATGGAAACGTCCGGGCGTAAACAACGTTGAAGAATTCAATCCGGATCCGTTCATGGAACAACTCAATAAACAAGGCCTTCCGTGGCATGAAGAGTTCGACAAAGATTTGGAATTGTAAGAGGAGTAGCCCTGTTCGATAAAAAGAAAGTTATGATAAACGTAGGAGATAAAGCACCGGAAATCTTGGGAATCAATGAAAAAGGCGAAGAAATCCGTTTAAGTGCTTATAAAGGGAAAAAGATTGTGTTGTACTTCTATCCGAAAGACAACACGTCGGGGTGTACTGCGCAAGCGTGTAATCTGCGCGACAACTACTCCGAACTACGCAAAGCCGGCTATGAAGTAATCGGTGTCAGTGTAGACAATGAGAAATCACATCAGAAATTCATCGAGAAAAACAATCTTCCTTTCACGCTGATTGCCGATACTGACAAGAAATTAGTAGAAGAGTTCGGTGTGTGGGGAGAAAAGAAACTGTACGGACGCGCTTACATGGGTACTTTCCGCACTACTTTCCTGATTAATGAAGAAGGAATAGTAGAACGGATTATCACTCCCAAAGAAGTGAAGACCAAGGAACATGCCTCACAGATTTTAAATCAATAACTCCATTAATTATATAAGAATAAGGTATGGCAAAGAAAGACGAACTTAATTTTGAAACAGATAATAAAATGGCATCAAGCGAAAAACTAAAAGCCTTACAGGCAGCCATGGAAAAGATAGAAAAGAGCTTCGGTAAAGGTTCTATCATGAAAATGGGTGACGACAGTGTTGAACAAGTAGAAGTGATCCCGACAGGCTCCATAGCCTTGAACGTGGCACTTGGCGTGGGAGGTTACCCAAGAGGTAGAATCATCGAAATTTATGGTCCGGAATCTTCCGGTAAAACGACATTGGCCATTCATGCCATTGCCGAAGCACAAAAGGCTGGCGGTATAGCAGCTTTCATTGATGCAGAACATGCTTTCGACCGTTTCTATGCATCTAAACTAGGTGTAAACATCGACGACCTGTACATCTCCCAGCCGGACAACGGGGAGCAGGCATTGGAAATTGCAGAACAACTGATCCGTTCTTCCGCTATCGACATTATCGTAATCGACTCCGTTGCCGCATTGACTCCTAAAGCTGAAATTGAAGGTGACATGGGTGACAACAAAGTAGGTCTTCAGGCACGTTTGATGTCTCAGGCATTACGTAAGTTGACAGCAGCAGTCAGCAAGACACGTACAACTTGTATCTTTATCAATCAGTTGCGTGAGAAGATCGGTGTAATGTTCGGCAGTCCGGAAACAACTACCGGTGGTAATGCCTTAAAATTCTACGCATCCGTACGTTTGGATATCCGTCCGGGACAACCGATCAAAGATGGTGAAGAGATTCTGGGCAAACTGACTAAAGTAAAAGTCGTGAAGAATAAAGTGGCTCCTCCTTTCCGGAGAGCAGAATTTGATATCATGTTCGGTGAAGGTATCTCCCATTCCGGAGAAATCGTTGACTTGGGTGCCGATCTGGGAATCATCAAGAAAAGCGGTTCATGGTATAGTTACAACGACACGAAGCTGGGACAGGGACGCGACGCTGCCAAACAATGTATTGCCGACAATCCGGAACTTGCAGAAGAGCTGGAAGGACTGATCTTTGAAGAGTTAAAGAAAAAATAATCACTCCCACCTTACAGTTCTTCAAAGCTGTAATCGGAGGAGCTGTAATCGGAGGGTTGAGGGTTGTACAAAAAGAAGTGGGAGAATATCGTACGAAACGAACATTCTCCCACTTCTTTTATATATTACCTAATCCTTATTCATACTTATGCAAAGTAATAGATATACGCCAATGTACTCAAACTAATGACTACCCATAACGCTATTCCCTGCAATAACGGTTTTACGCCAACTGCTTTCAGAACATCTATCGAAAGAGAAGCACCAATAAAGAACATCGTAATTGTCAATGTCTTGCGAGCAATTCCATTAATAGCATTTCCAATTTCCGGCATTCCATCCAGCAAATAAGTATTTACGATCATTACCAGTACAAAGTAGAAAATAAACCAGGGAATACTAATCTTCTGCCCCTTACTCTTAAAAATGAATGAAGTAGCGAAAGCTATCGGAATAATCCAAAGAGCACGAGTCAATTTGATGGTAGTAGCCACCTTCAAAGCCTCCTCTCCATAAGCAGCACCGGCTCCAACCACAGAACTTGTATCATGGATAGCAATAGCCGCCCAAGTACCAAACTCATGTTCGCTCATGTTCAGAGCATGACCAATCATTGGAAATATGAAAAGCGCAATAGCATTCAAAATAAAGATAGTACCCAATGCCACAGACATTTCACTATCTTTTGCCTTCAGTACCGGTCCTACTGCCGCAATGGCACTACCACCGCAAATAGCCGTTCCCGAACTGATCAGATAAGAAGTATTTCTATCTATCTTAAATATCTTGCGTCCGATAAACCAACCTATCGCCAATGTACCTACCACCGAAATAATAGTAAACTCCATCCCTTCCTTACCGGAAGCCAACGCTGATTGCAGATTCATACCGAATCCTAATCCGACAACGGAGTATTGCAATAGATATTTAGAAGTCTTTTTATTGAATTTCGGATGTGCCTGTCCGCAAGTCAATGCAAAAATAAGTCCGAGGAACAGAGCTACCGGAGGAGTCACCCATGCAGACCATGCCTGCAAACCCGGAATATAATCCAAAAATAAGAAAAGAGTCAAAGTAGAAAGCAGGGCGACATAAATAGTCTTATTTTTTGCCTGCAATGTTTTTGTAGCTGTTGAAATCATATAATATATCTTTAATTGTTTTTCTGGAGCGCAAAGGTATGACAAACAATCAAGACACGCCAATCGTTTCTAATTATACGTTATAACTTTTAGTTATAGCTCTAACCTCTTCTTTATCAAGATTACCTTATTACACTTCTACAATATCTTTTCCAAAAGGTGATAACGCTAATGCAGCCAAGCAACAACCATAAAAGATTCATTAAACAGCCCATATAAAAGTCAGATTTTATTTCTATCTATCAGTCTAATAATCCTGGATAAAAGTACTTTACCCACGCTACATAAGTATCTTGAGCAGAGAGACAAGTATCTAGCAAATATCCACGAGTAGTCGCGAACTCCCTAAGTCCACGATAATAAAATTGCTTATGGCGCTCATCTATAATAAATGGAACGATATTATAACGAAGGCATTCACGAAACATAATCAGCCGCCCTACCCTACCATTACCATCTTGAAATGGATGAATTCTTTCAAAACAATAATGATATTCTATAATATCTTCAAATGTTACACAGACAATTGAATAGTATTTATCATTCAAATTCGCTATTTCCGCATCTACATTATCAGGCATTACAGTCTGAATACCTCCAACCTCATTTGGATATTTTTTCCAATCACCTACATTAAACCAAGCTTTCGCTGCATCCGCCGTCCCAGTTTTCAATATTCGATGAAATTCTTTAATCAATTTTCCAGATAAGGGTTCATCAATGGTATCAAGCAAATAATCAAAAGCCACAAAATGATTGGATGTCTCAATTATATCATCAACCGGTACAGCCTCTTCATCCCTAAAACCTATCGTACGAGTTTCAAAGATAAAACGAGTTTGTTCTTCAGTAAGCCTACTCCCTTCTATTCGATTAGAGTTATAAGTCAAACTCACTTGGGTTTTATGATACAATCCCCCTTTTCGCTTAGATTGCTTTTCCTCTAAAAGATATGCAGTAATACTATCCATACTTCTATCGTTCTTAACAGATAAAGAACAAAGATAGTAAGAAGAATGAGAACTGTATAGCTTTTTAATAAACTTTCTTTTCCAATAAACCCATTTTGACTGAGAAAATATCCGCAAACAACAAATATATACAAGGTTATATCAGCCAATGTTATATATTAGCGTTAATTGTTTTCTTTATAAAAATAGCTTTTTAAAGTTTAAATTTAAACTTTAAAAAGATGGTATGAATCCTTAAACCATCCCGACATTCGAGAATAAGACACATGTAGTTCGTAGTCATGTTGAGAATCATCCAATACTAAATTATAAGTTTGAGAACAAAACGCAAATGATAATGTAACAACCATAATTTTAGTAGTCGGTACCTTAACAACAAACCCGTCACGCAAAGAGAATCGTCCACTACTAATACCATTAATCTCAACATTGACCTTCGCATCCATGATAAGAAATACTCCTTGACTTATTATTGTCAAATAATGTTCTCTTGGCTGTTCTACAACTTGTTTTTCGGCTTTTCGAAACTCATATTGAACCGTAGTTCCACAATATAAACATTTTCTCAGCCCTCCCTTTAATTCTTTAAACCGATTTCCACCACATTGTAAACATTTTCTTTCTTTCATAACAAAATATTGATTATTCATACAACTTTACGAACTTTCACCATCCCATAAATTCACAAATAACATCCCACAGATATAATGTTAAAAATAACAGTATAAAAAATACAATATAACCTGGCACAGCCTCACGCATCTTTCTCCAAAATGTCCCCTGCACCTTACCCCTTTGTTGACTACTCATTACCACCGGTTCTTTTGTTTGGTATACCCGCAGAATTTTCTTCTGGTCCTGTACCCAAGAATCATTCGTAAGTGTCTCATAAGCTCCTACCAATTCATTTACATCATCTAATTTTGTTGAGGTTATTCTATCTTTTATTAAATAGCGAAGTTGTCTCAAACACTCCTGCTCCATTTTTAACAATTGAGGATTATTTTGTTCTCCATACTCTTTTTTTAACCGAACAATACAAGACGAAGCCTTTACGGTTTCACCACTAGCTAAAAAAAATTGTAACTTATCATATAATTCTGATTGTCCCATAATAATTAAGATAAAAAATGACTATCATAAGTTCCATTATAAAAAACAGCTTCTTAAAAGCCACAAAACTCCCCCTATTCCAATTAGCGCTATCAAAAGTCCAACAAAATTTAAAACACTTTTATTTTGCTCTCCAGAAGAAACTTCCTGTACGCTACCTTCTCGTTGATTACTTATCCCAGTTAATACATTTAGCCGACTTTCTTGAAGGGCTCTTTTTTGGTCCTGTATCCAAGAATCATTTGCAATCATCTCATAAGCCCTAATTAGCTCTTCTGCATCATCAAATTGTCTTGAAAATATCACATCTTTGATTAAATAATGAAACAACCTTAAGCATTCTTGTTCCATTTTCAGTAATCGAGGATTATTTTGCTCTCCAAATTCATTTTTTAATTGAAAAATACAGTATGAAGCCTTTATCGGTTCACCACTAGCTAAAAAAGTCCTCAAGTCATCGTACAAACCCACCTGTTCCATAGCATAAAAGTTTTACATTAGTAAGCCCAAATATCCAAATAAAAATAAAAGAACTATCAATATTATAATAGCAATAGCAGAACCTCTTAAACATCCTTCATTATTCAGTTCCGTCTCACTCACCACATCTTCAGTCTCCTGTTCTTCCATATCATTTTGATATTTTTGACAGTTTGAAGTATTTATATTTACACTAGCCGCATTCGATAAAGACTGAATAGATGTCCAATCTTCATCAGTTTTCTTTCTTTTTGTCCCTATGTAGCTAAAAGTAGTTCCACAATACATACATTTATATATATCATTCCCGGTTTCCTTAAGTCTGTTACCACCACATTGGGGACATTTCATTTCTTCCTTCATTTTACATAATATTCCTGTTATTCCTTTAATCAGCAATTAAATTAATTAGAATAAGGGGAAATGACTATCATGAATTAGAAAGACGCTCCTTGAATCTTCCCCATTCACTAAGCCATTCCCCCACAACAATAACCTAATTAGCCATATTTTTGATGAAATTCATTATCATTCATCGTAAGTAGAATTATCCCCTCAATAAACGCAATTATAGTAATTAAGACAGGGACAAAAACAGTCCAACAGAAAAACCAAAATAACAATAAATATGCTATACCTTGTCCATTTTTGCCTAAATAGAATTTATGTATTCCTAATCCACCTAAAAATATAGCAAGCATCCCCGCTGTCGTCTTACTTTTCGTAGATTGCGCGTATTGGGGAATATATTGCTGCGTACTCTGAGGCGTTTGTTGGACAGTAACCTGTACCACTGTATTTGACGGAGTTTGTACTTCCGACGACTTTTTTTCTTGATTTGGTTCTGTTTGTACTACCGCACCACAATATGCACATTTCCTTTGAAAAGTATCAGCACCCACAATTAATTTATTGCCACCGCATACGGGGCATTTTATTTCTTCACTCATATTACAATGTATTTTTAATGTAAGATATATATTCTGTAAAGTTTTCAATTTCCCGGGTTAAAGTATCCATATCCACCTCAACACTCTCTTTCCGTATCTGGAAATACGATTTTAATCCATTTAGCTTGATATTAATATCCTCTACTACAGTTGCATTACGTTCTAACTTTTCTGCCGGAATAGCCGCTATTTTATCTAACAGAATTTTCAATTGCTGCCCCTGCCTATCTTTCTGTTCACTATCAACATCACGTAAAGCCTGTCGATACTCCATCATTACCATTTGCGTAGAAGCTAAATGGCTTTTCCGAACCATCACGGATTGCTCTATTTCTTTTTGTTTCTCTGCCTGTACATTCCCACCGATTCCGACAATGCTAATCAATGCAACAAAGATTAAAAAGATAACAAGTAAACCCGCATAATAGTATTTAGTATCAATAGTACCGGATAAAAAAACATTAAAAACCAACATCCAAATAGCTTCCGACAATATGAAGTAAAACAACTGCATACTAATGGAAGTATTACGAACCGTGGTTAATTTTCCATTAGTAAAAAATGGAAGATTACACAAGAGCATAATCTCTAATATAGAAGTGACCACCATATTAGCGTAAAATAAATGAGTCTTTTCCTCTGGACCTAACAAATAAAACAGTCCTATCGTAATCCCGACTATCACAAGTATAGCCACAAATAAAATCAAGAAATTCTTTGCTTTCATAAGTATATATATATGATTAATATTTTAATTTACACACTCCACCTTTACAAGCCTGGAGGTGGAGGGGGTGGCATTAAAGAGAACAAAGCTGCAATTTCCACAACATTTTCAGCCAACACCCACGATTGTGAGCCGACTTTGCAGACATAAGTAGTTTTTGTTAACTGCCCATTCAACGCCATATCTTTTAGAACCTCCATAGTAAAAGGTCCCGTAGTTTGTCCATTTTGTGCTATATAAAAAGAAGAATTTACAGGTGGCGGTGGCGGAGGAGTAGAAGGCATCCCCACATTTGTCATCACATTTCCCATCATATTTCCCACTGAATTTCCCATTCCGAATCCCATACCAGCTCCCATCATTACGCCCGCGCCTTCATTGCCCGCAGCTGTCTGTGCAATATCCAACTGTTTTTGTTGCAGATAATTTATTCCTAATTTACTTAAACGAGCCTGTTCTGCAATACCAGAAAGCACCGTTTGATATCCTTTGTCATTCTCGTCGAATGATATATCCTCAATATTGAAATTTAAAACTTCAATACCATATTCATTAAAAGAAAGTTGAAGATTTTTGGAAGTTTCCTTAGATATTCCTCTGTATTCCATTCCCAGTTCATTTACATTCACTCCATTTTCTTTCATGTATTTGGCAATGGATACCCTTACAGCCTCAATCACATCTATACGAAACTGATTGTCAATCAATTCCATATCAGCATGTCCAACTGTTCCAATCAATTTTTTCAAAAAAGTAGCCCCGTCTACAATACGAATCCCATATTGTCCACGAGCAGCAATCTTTATCGGAATTTGAAAATAGGGGTCAATAATTCGTAAACCTCCGGTTCCCCACAGCATATTACGCTTTTCTAGTTTGCTGACAAACCATACCTCAGCCGTAAAGGTCGTTTCTCCTCCCGAAGGTAAATTCAATAGTTTTTGAAGAACAGGCAAATTAGCTGTGTTCAACGTATGCCTACCCGATGTAAAAGAATCACAAAGCGTACCACTTTTATAAAAGAAAGCCTCTTGACTTTCATTAACCGTCAACACACTACCTGTAGTAATGTTATTGAATGGAAACTTATAGACTAATTCTTCCTGGTCCATTTGCTCCCAATAGATGGATTTAATAATTGCTGCCATATATAATCAATTTTATTTAATATCAAATTCAGCAGACTTCCAGTTCCCAAAAATCAGTCAATATATAAGTATACAAAAAAAGCGCGGAACTGCGTGCCAACTATCTGCAACTGAAGGTCCTGAGAAAACCCAAACACACGAATAGATGGACAGCAGACCCACGCTGAATCAGCGTAGGAAACATACTGTGTCATTCCCGTGTGTCATTGAAAATTTCTCAGGTTTTCAGTCACAAGAATGAAGCACAACGCTTCTTACAATTTTATATCTACAAATAATAGCCTATCGCTATAGACAACTGCAAAAATATGAAAATAAAATCAAATATCCTACTTCATCTCATTCATTTTTATTCAAGTAATAGAATAAAACTAAAAACACCCCTCCCAGCAATCATCTAAACACATATAGACACCCTTTCCTACTTCCACTTTTCCTAGTACTTTCCAAGCAATCTATTAATAGATAAATTCCTTTTTATTAATGCCAAACTTCTTTTTCTCAAATATAAAACCTACCTTTGTACAAGAGAAAACTATAAACGAAGGCTTTGTTTTTATAACCAAAGCTTTCGTTTTTATAAACGCAAGTTTCATTTGTAAAAACGAAAGTTCCGTTTATAGTTTATACTTAATCCAAAAGTACTTATCTATTAGAGAAAAAGAAGTTTTGCCCTAGTATACAAGAACTTATCTACTAATGATTTAAACAACAAACAGTATGGCAAAGTACATAATGGAGGAGATGCCCGACTTACAGAATACGGGGAAAAGAATCACATATCCGAAGTTTGCACGGGTAGACAATGCAAGCATAAAAGAACTCGCCCAACGAGTGGGTGACGTCAGTGGTTTCAGCCCAGGAGATATAGAAGGCATATTGCTCCAAACTTCCATCGAGATGGCACACATAATGGCGGAAGGACGCTCGGTTAAGATAGACGGAATCGGCACATTCACAGCGTCGCTGGCCCTGTACAAAGATAAAGAACGGGAAGGAGCCGAAGAAGGAAGTGAACATCGTAATGCACAGAGTATTTATGTAGGAAATGTAAATTTCCGAGTAGACAAAATCATGCCGAGAAGCATTAATGAAAGGTGCCGACTGGAAAGAGCCTCTTGGAAAAAGCAACGTTCCTCACAGAAGTTCACACCAGAGCAACGCCTCAAACTGGCATTGAAATATCTCGACGAGCATTCGTTCCTTACGGTTCATGGATATCGGAACCTAACAGGACTACTACAAACGGCAGCAACCATAGAATTAAAACAATGGGGAGATCAACCCAATTCCGGAATCGGAATCGCTGGAAGAGGTGCACACAGAATCTATATAAAAAAGAAACAAGAAGAATAATGAGTTACCAAAGATTATATCTCAAAAGGTGCGGAAAGTATGAGAGATAGAGCCTTAATATATGAGAGATGGTAGCATAAAAAAGATCTCTCATGAAATACCAAACTGATAATCAATAATTTACAAGTAAAGCCATGAGAGATGAGAGATAATATTGTTTTTCTTCTAGTAGAGATTCCTAAGCGAGGTTATAAACTCTTGCTATGATGTCCCGCAAAACGCATAAAGACTTGGGACAATCCTCCCTCCTGCCCTTGCAACTGAACAAAGTTAAACTCACGTTGCATCGGCATTCCCTTTATTTCAACTACCCTCAGAGTGCCGGCAACAAGTTCCTTATGTACCGAACGGATGGAAACAATTCCCATACAATCCGTATGCTCCAGAAAAAGCTTGATACTTTCCGTACTGCCAAGATACATTAAAACATTCAGAGAAGAGAGCTTCAGATTATACTGCAGCAGAGCACGCTCAAATACATCTAATGTACCGGAACCTCTTTCGCGCAAGACCAAAGGGATATTTGGAAGTTCTTCCGGAAGGATTTCGTCGGCAACCGCCAATTTACTCCGCGTATGAACCACAGCCACGAGTTCATCTTGCAGGAATGCAGTGTACTTCAAATTCGGCAAACGGAAGATACCCTCTACCAATCCCAGATCAATACGATGTTCCTGCAACGCCACTTCCACCCCACGGGAATTCCCATTTATCAAAGAAAGATTGATTTGTGGAAACTTTGTTATGAAGTTGGCCAATAAAGGAGGAAGGACATATTGCGCAATCGTAGTGCTGGCACCTAGTTTTAATTCTCCGATATATTCGTCATGCAACAAGTGCATCTCGTATTCCAATTGCTTATAATCATCCAGAATCTTTTCACTATGCTTCAGTAACAACTCTCCGGCCTCAGTCAAGGAGATTTTACTTCCCTGACGATCGAAAAGACGGGTTTGGTAACAAGTCTCCAACTCCTGAATATGCTTGGTGATAGCAGGCTGGCTGACAAACAACTCTTGCGAAGCCTTCGTAAAACTTAGATTCTTCGCTACACTCTGAAAAACTTTTAAACGAAAATCGGACACAGCAACTTAGTATTAGCGATTATAACTCCTCCGCCCTTATTCCCAATGAATGCATCACAGGAAAAGCCAACATATCCCATTTGTAGTTTACCGGTATTTCCGGTTCATTCATACGGAACTGCATAACTTCCTTGCCTTTCAGTCCTTGTAGAACATCAGTCACTTTCTTCCCATATTCCTCGTTGAAAGAAACAACAATCATCCGCTTCACATCCGCCGAATCGGAGACAACGGAAAGCAAATCCATAAACAGGTCTTCTCTCGACACCATGCCCTCCGACGGGACACCGGCAAAAGAGAACTCGCCATACGGACTTTGGAAAGCAACTCCGTTCAGTTCCTTCTGCAAGTCGGAAGGCTGGCAATGTTGCAAGTGTCTCGATTCTTTATCATATACAAAAAGAAATTGCACCTCGTTCTTTCCTTCGTTGATTCCTGCATCCAGAGTCAGATAGGAAGTAAACAACGAAAGGTCTATCTCTTGTAAAGAACGTTGCAATGTCTTCTCAAAATAGTTTTTTATATCCGTTATTACAAAATTCAGAAAAGCGGCATCTATCAGCACTACTGTTTCGGACAGTTTTATTTGGGGTTTATCATTCATATATACCTTAATTATATCATTACAGCGGATAAAGATACTACAATACTTTCATTTATCCACTTGATTATCTTGCAAATTCGTCAGTCTGCACTAAACAAAAAAAGTCATTTTGTCCTTTAACTCCTTAATAATCATGCTATTTTGTCATATTTTTCTACTTGGCAAATCTTTTGCGCCCTTTTAAGTGTTATTAGAAACATGAAATAAGAAAGGAGAACAACAATATGAATTTTAACAATTTTACCATCAAATCTCAAGAAGCGGTGCAGGAGGCCGTGAACCTGGTACAAAGTCGGGGACAACAGGCTATTGAACCTGTCCACATCATGCAGGGAGTGATGAAAGTAGGCGAAAACGTCACTAACTTCATTTTCCAGAAATTGGGCATGAACGGACAACAGGTTGCTCTTGTTGTAGACAGACAAATCGATTCACTTCCGAAAGTATCCGGTGGCGAGCCGTACCTGAGTCGTGAATCCAACGAGGTTTTACAGAAAGCGACACAGTATTCCAAAGAAATGGGTGACGAATTCGTCTCACTGGAACATATCATACTCGCATTGCTGACTGTCAAGAGTACCGTTTCTACCATCCTGAAGGACGCAGGTATGACGGAAAAGGAACTGCGTAACGCCATCAGTGAATTGAGAAAAGGAGAAAAGGTTACGTCGCAATCAAGTGAAGACACCTATCAGTCACTCGAAAAGTATGCCATCAACTTGAATGAGGCTGCCCGTAGCGGTAAGTTGGACCCTGTCATCGGACGTGACGAGGAGATCCGCCGCGTACTTCAGATATTGAGCCGTCGTACTAAAAACAATCCGATTCTGATTGGAGAACCGGGTACCGGTAAGACAGCCATTGTAGAAGGATTGGCGCATCGTATTCTTCGTGGAGACGTGCCCGAAAATCTGAAAAACAAACAGGTGTATTCATTGGATATGGGTGCATTGGTTGCCGGTGCAAAATACAAAGGTGAGTTTGAGGAACGGTTGAAGTCCGTAGTCAATGAGGTGAAGAAATCCGAAGGTGATATCATCTTGTTTATTGACGAGATTCACACGCTGGTAGGCGCCGGGAAAGGGGAAGGTGCAATGGACGCCGCCAATATCCTAAAACCGGCCTTAGCACGTGGCGAATTGCGGTCTATCGGTGCTACGACTCTCGACGAATACCAGAAATATTTCGAGAAGGATAAGGCTTTGGAACGCCGTTTCCAAATTGTGCAGGTGGATGAGCCGGATAACTTGAGCACAATCTCTATCCTGCGTGGACTGAAAGAACGCTACGAGAACCATCATCATGTCCGTATCAAAGATGATGCGATCATTGCAGCCGTAGAACTAAGTAGCCGCTACATCACCGATCGTTTCTTGCCGGACAAAGCTATCGACCTGATGGACGAAGCTGCCGCTAAATTACGCATGGAAGTGGATTCCGTTCCGGAAGAGCTGGATGAGATTTCCCGTAAAATCAAACAATTGGAGATTGAGCGTGAAGCCATCAAACGTGAGAATGACAAGCCTAAGTTGGAAATCATCGGTAAGGAGCTTGCCGAACTGAAAGAGCAGGAAAAGTCTTTCAAGGCAAAATGGCAGAGCGAAAAGACGTTGATGGACAAGATCCAACAGAATAAGGTGGAGATTGAGAATCTGAAGTTTGAGGCGGAAAAGGCGGAACGGGAAGGCGACTACGGAAAAGTTGCGGAAATACGTTACGGTAAACTCCAAGCTTTGGACAAAGAAATAGAAGAGACTCAGCAAAAGCTCCGCGAGATGCAAGGTGATACTGCCATGATTAAAGAGGAAGTAGACGCTGAAGACATTGCAGACGTAGTTTCTCGTTGGACGGGTATTCCGGTCAGCAAAATGATGCAGAGCGAGAAAGACAAACTGTTGCATCTTGAAGAAGAGCTTCACGAACGGGTTATCGGGCAGGATGAAGCGATAGAAGCTGTTGCGGACGCTGTACGTCGTAGCCGCGCCGGACTGCAAGACCCGAAACGACCGATCGGCTCATTCATCTTTCTCGGAACGACCGGTGTAGGTAAAACAGAGCTTGCAAAGGCATTGGCTGAATTTCTGTTTGATGACGAAACGATGATGACCCGTATCGATATGAGCGAGTATCAGGAAAAGCATAGTGTTTCCCGTTTGGTCGGAGCGCCTCCGGGATATGTAGGATATGATGAAGGCGGTCAACTGACGGAAGCTATCCGACGGAAACCTTATTCTGTCGTTCTGTTCGATGAAATAGAGAAAGCTCATCCGGATGTATTCAACATCCTGTTGCAAGTATTGGATGACGGACGACTGACGGACAACAAAGGAAGGGTGGTCAACTTCAAGAACACTATCATCATCATGACTTCAAATATGGGTAGTTCCTATATACAGAGCCAGATGGAGAAGCTGAATGGTGCAAACAAAGAAGAGGTAGTCGAAGAAACGAAAAAGGAAGTGATGAATATGCTGAAAAAGACCATTCGTCCGGAATTCTTGAACCGTATCGACGAAACAATCATGTTCTTGCCGTTAACAGAAAAGGAAATCAAGCAGATTGTACTCTTACAGATCAAGAGCGTACAGAAGATGTTAGCCGAAAACGGAGTGGAACTTGAGATGACCGAAGCTGCTTTGGACTTCTTATCTAAAGTAGGATATGATCCCGAATTCGGAGCACGTCCGGTAAAGAGGGCTATTCAACGCTACCTATTGAACGACTTGTCCAAAAAACTACTTTCTCAGGAAGTAGACCGAAGCAAAGCAATTATTGTAGACGCTAGCGGTGACGGATTAGTATTCAGAAACTAAAGGTTTCATTAAATTAAAATGAGGATGTGTCATAAATAACCTGCGATAATTTGCGTTCATCGCGGTATGACACATTCTCATTTTTTTATTTCTCTGAATATATTATCCTACGAACTTCCGGTTGACAGTTCGGATGACTCATCACCAATACATAAGTCCCATATTTAGGAACCAGCATAGAAATTGAGGGCAACTCGAACTTGGACTTCCCCCTCAACTCTCCCTGTGAATCGTATAAAAACACCATCGTACCAACTAATAAGCCGGTTATGCACAAGGTTCCTTTTTGATTGTCCAAACGGACATTTACTTCTTTATTTGTTATTGTCTCCATCTCCCCTAACATCACTTTAAAACTATGGAGGCAAAGATACATAAAAAGAAGTATTATTTACAATATAAACAGAAGATATTTATTTTAATCAAAGATTACCCAATTAATACTAATATATTTTTGAAATATCCACATTCCAACTAAAAAAGCATGATAACCATCTTTATGTGATTATCATGCTTCCACTTTAATTAAACAATCGGCTCAATTCCTTATTCCGTAACAGTTTCCTCTTTAGCCTCTTCCGGTTTAAATTCCGTGATTCCGTTAGCAACCAAGATATTATACCAGGAAACTAATTTCTTGATATCAGCCACATACACACGTTCACGATCGAAATTCGGCAATACTTCAGCCAAATATTCACGCAATTGTTCAGGAGTTGCTTTCTTTGGATCAATAGAAGCGGCTGCAGATTTTTCTTTTTCCTTGATTGCTTCCAACACTTCATACAAAGGAACTTCCGCATCGTCCGTGTACATTGCTATATCTGCCAAAGAGATAATTTTTTCATTACCATAAGCTGGAAAACGTTTTTTCTCAGCATTGACTGATTCTACAATCAACATATTTTTTCCTTGCGAAATGAGTTTGTACAATCCCGGTTTGCCGGAGATAGACAAGATAGTCTTCAACATAGTATATATTCTTTTGTTTATTAATTATTTTTTGCGGAGCAAAGGTAATGATTATTTTTAGATAGCAAAGAAATAAGTTCTAAAACCTGCGGAATTAAGGGTGTTTCATCGTCATTCACAATCACAAAGTCGGCTTGACTTCTCTTAACCTCATCACTCATTTGAGCCTCGATACGCTTCATTACCAAGTCCCTTGAAGAACCATCACGTCGCATGGCACGTTCCACCCTTATATCCAATGGTGCATATACCATTACCAAAACATCGACCTCATCTCTAAAACCAGACTCTATAAGAATGGCTGATTCCATGCCGACTAATGGTTTACTACTCAACTGACCGGCCCATTGACGGAAATCATTTTTCACCTGTGGATGAATGATCCCATTCACTTTTTTCGTGCGTTCCGGATACCCAAACATATAGGCAGCCAACAAAGGACGGTTTAATTCCCCATTCTGAAAAACTTCCTCACCAACCAAAGCGCACAGTTCCCGACGAATCACCTCATCCGTATTCGTAATACGTTTCGCCTCTATATCAGAAATATAAACAGGGATTCCCATTATGCCGAGCAATCTGGAAACCACACTTTTCCCGCTACCGATACCACCGGTTATACCTACTTTAATCGCCATTGGAAGATATTTGTTCTATCAAAAAATCAACTTGTGCCGGAGTAATACGGATTTGATTGATTCCACTTGGAAATGATTTCAACTTAACCGTGTATTTATCCGAACCTAACTTCAGCAACTCTTCGTACGAGACATTAATCACGAAGTCACTCGCTTTTATGCTACGAAACCGTTTTAAGCCTACCTGAAAAGTAATCTGAACTTTAGAAGGGAAGGCACGCAGCACTTTATCCGCCGGAAAGTTGATTCCATGCAACGGCACTTCTACGGTTTTCTCCGTATAAATATCGACCGGGAATGTCATTTCAACCGAACTCGGAACAAACTTTACTCCTTTCACCGGAGATAAAGAAACCCGTTGACGCGTAGTATCCGAAATATTCTCCAGATTTATCTTTTGCGTATAAGCAGTCGTTATCGTATCCAAAATTCCTTCCGGAGCATATATCAATACTGAATCAGGATTGCAAATCGTATCCGACACATAATATTGAAGTCCGGCAGTCACTTTTCCTTGAAGACGAACAGGTACCAGTTTGGACTTTCCTTCCGAATAGATATAGTCTAATGTATCCGGCTTTATAGAAAGAATTTTGGAAGACACATTCAACTGGCTTATTATCTTCTTTTCAAAATCCGAGGCGTAAATCTTCACATGATTATCTTTTCCCTTATAATCAGGAAAACTAAGATTCACCGGAAAAAAACTTTTGCCCAACATATAGTTCAGAAGGACAGTCCCTTTATCTTTCACCCTGACGTGAAGTTCGGAAGGAGGTTCAGAGGTCAACACTACATTATTAGGAACGTCTTTGATACGCACCGGGATAGAAAAATCCGCTTCATAATCATTATTTAATGTTTGAAGTAACCAGAATCCGCTGGCTATCAAAAAGAAAAATAAAAAAATTAAGAACTCTCTGCTCTTATCACTGAGCAGAAAATCCTTAATTCTCTTAGATAGTTTTAAATACGTATATCTTATTTCCCTACGATCAAACATAGGCATGTATTTACCAGCTATTTATTTAGATTGATTGCTAGCTGCTGAAGCGTCAGCAAAGATAGAATTCTTATCTATTTTAATCTTTACGTTAGAAGCAATCTCAAGTACAACATAGTCGTCAGTAATTTCCTTGATTGTTCCGTGTATACCACCGGCAGTAATCACACTCTGATTTACTTGAAGAGATTTACGGAAATTAGCTATTTCTTTTTGTTTCTTATTTTGAGGACGGATCATAAAGAAATACATGATAACAAACATCGCTATCAGCATGATCCACATCATACTTCCACCTCCGGCAGCCCCAACAGGAGCATCTAATAATAAAGTCAATACGTTCATAAATAATCTGTTTTAGTTTCTATAATGCATACAAAGGTATCAGTTTTTGGTCAACTTACCTTCTTTTTTCAATTGATTAACTATTCCATCCAGCGTTCCGTTGATAAAGCTACCGCTTTTAGACGTGCTATACAACTTCGCTATTTCTACATATTCATTTAACGAAACACTGACCGGAATGTTCGGGAAACTTAAAATTTCCGCTAAGGCAGTTTGCATAATGATGATATCCATAAATGCAATACGGTCCAAATCCCAATTCTTCGTATTCTCGCTAATCAAATGGCGATAGTAGTCAGAGTTCAAAATAGTACGACGGAACAGACGGCGCGCAAATTCCTGATCTTCATCATCCTTGAATTCCGGAAGTAATTCCTGATTAGCGCCTTTCTTTTCATCAAAACGTTTAATTGTCTTCAGCACGAATGTATCTACGATTTCCTTATCGTCATTCCAATACAGACTTTGATCCTCCAACACCTGATCTAAAGAATCATTATTAAAAATATATGTTTTATAGAGTTTTCTCCATAATTCCCGGTCTGCTTCATAAGAATCATCATCGGAAGCCATATAATCCTTATAAATATCTGTTTCCACAATTTTTTCATAAAGTTCCTTTACGAAATCCTGATCGTTCGCCCAAGTCCTTTTCTGATTGGCTATGAACTCTGTAAGCTGCTTATTGACCTCCAATTGAGCAACAAACTTGTTGTTCACAAACTTTGTATTGGGATATAACTCCTCTGCCGTAGGTGCCAATTTGGCTTTTGCCGTATCAATACGTTTTTGTGCGTACTCTGTCAATGCTATCATCAGCATTAGCAAATAATTATAAAGGTCATACGCCTTTGAAAGACTAAAGAATAACTCTTTCTCCGCTGAGTCTAGATTTTTACTGCCATTCTGATAATAGGCATATACTATCTGTATAATCTTAAGACGAATAAGAACTCTGTTGATCATAATTCAAATTAATACTGTTATTATCGAACTGCAAAAGTAGATATTTTTAATGAGTTTCCACAAATAAATCACATTTTTTAATGCAGTATTTGATTCTCTGCGCTTTTTCTTTTGACAGTTTAAAAAAAATATCCAATTTTGAGGCCGATTATAAACGGACCGTAAGATATGGAAGATTTAAAAAAGAAAATGAGCGCAGACATGAATGACAAGGAGATCGTATTCTCCAAGTCCATTAAAGCAGGTAAACGCATCTATTACCTTGACGTAAAAAAGAATCGTAAAGATGAAATGTTCCTGGCTATTACAGAGAGTAAAAAAGTGGTAACGGGAGAAGGTGATGACTCTCAAGTGAGCTTCGAGAAACACAAAATCTTCTTATACCGGGAAGACTTTCAGAAGTTTATGGCAGGGTTGACGGAAGCTATCAGCTTTATCGACCGTAGTGAAATGGGTGACTACAGCGGTCAGCTGGACCAAGAAACCGATGAAGAGAATGAGCGAAAAGCTACCGAAGAAGCCCAAGAAGAGAAATTAGAGAGTGAAATTAAGATTGATATTGACTTTTAAAGGAGTAACTCTTTGATATCTCAAAAGAAAGATGTACTTTTGCACCGCTTTTTTGCAACATCGTGTGATAATCCACATCGTGTGATGGTGAATTAAGCAAACTAACTTAATTTAGAGTAACACAAATTTTTAAAGAAATGAAATCAATTGAAGTAAAAGGAACTGCAAGAACAATTGCAGAACGCTCTTCAGAACAGGCAAGAGCTTTGAAAGAAATGCGTAAGAACGGTGGTGTACCTTGTGTACTTTACGGAGGTAATGAAGTAGTTCACTTCACAGTGACTAACGAAGGTCTTCGCAACTTGGTTTATACTCCGCACATCTACGTAGTAGACTTGGTGATCGATGGCAAAAAAGTAAACGCTATCTTGAAAGACATCCAGTTCCACCCGGTAAAGGATACTATCCTGCACGTTGACTTCTATCAGATTGATGAAGCTAAACCTATCGTAATGGAAGTTCCTGTACAGTTAGAAGGTCTTGCAGAAGGTGTGAAAGCCGGTGGTAAGTTGGCATTGCAGATGCGTAAGATCAAAGTGAAAGCTTTGTACAATGTAATTCCTGAAAAACTGATCATCAACGTTTCTCACTTAGGATTGGGTAAGACTATCAAAGTTGGTGAATTGAGCTTTGAAGGTCTTGAACTGATCAGTGCTAAAGAAGCCGTTGTATGTGCCGTTAAGTTGACTCGTGCAGCAAGAGGTGCAGCAGCCGCTGCAGGCAAATAATCTGAGATTATCCCTGTAAACAGAGATATACTTCAAACGCAGATTAATGCAGATTAAAGCAGATGTTCAGTCTGCATTAATTTGTATTAATCTGCGTTTCTCTTTCTACATTAACGAACTGTTTTACCGAAAAAACAATGATAAAATATTTAATTGTCGGACTGGGGAATATTGGTCCCGAATATCATGAGACCCGCCACAACATCGGATTTATGACGGTAGATTCATTGGCTAAAACCAACAGTGCGCCCCCTTTTATTGACGGCCGCTACGGATTCACCACTAATTTCACGATCAAAGGTCGCCAACTGATACTGTTGAAACCGTCTACTTTTATGAACCTAAGCGGATTAGCCGTTCGCTATTGGATGCAAAAAGAAAACATTCCACTAGAGAATGTATTGATTGTAGTAGACGATCTGGCACTTCCCTTCGGAACGCTACGTTTGAAGGGAAAAGGAAGCGATGCCGGACATAACGGTTTGAAACATATCGCTGCAACATTAGGGACTCAGAACTATGCCCGCTTGCGTTTTGGTATCGGAAATGATTTTCCTCGCGGCGGACAAATAGATTACGTACTCGGACACTTCACCGATGAAGACTGGAAAACAATGAATGAAAGATTGGAAACAGCTGGAGAAATCATCAAGAGTTTTTGTCTTGCCGGAATTGATATCACAATGAACCAGTTTAATAAGAAATAAAATGGCGGAAGCAAGAATAGATAAATGGATGTGGGCTGTCCGCATCTTCAAGACACGCACAATTGCAGCGGAAGCTTGTAAGAAAGGACGCGTCACCATCAATGGCGCATTAGTGAAAGCTGCCCGTATGGTAAAACCGGGAGATGTCATACAGGTAAAAAAGCCACCTATCACCTATTCATTCAAGGTACTGCAGGCTATCGAAAAGCGCATAGGTGCAAAGTTAGTACCGGAGATGATGGAAAACGTCACTACTCCCGATCAATACGAATTGTTAGAAATGAGCAAAATCAGCGGATTCATAGACCGTGCACGCGGAACCGGACGCCCAACTAAAAAAGACCGCCGCGAGCTGGAAGAATTTACAACTCCGGAGTTTATGGACGATTTCGACTTCGATTTTGACTTTGAAGAATAGTTCACCACAGAGGACACGGAGGACACAGAGGTTGTATATCGGAGCATACCTATGGTATCCTGTAATTGTAATTAAGAGTATAATCATGGACACTCCCTAAAAGACTCTTTCCCCCTATTTCCTCTGTGTCCCCTGTGTCCTCTGTGGTGAACCGTGAACCGTGGACCGTGGACTCTAGATTATCATTTACAGATTTGCCTTAACTGCATCAATCAGTTCCTGATATTCCGCGTCAGTCAGATAAACCTTTCCCGGATTCATTTGGAATGTACCTCCATAATCTGGTCCATCCACATATTTAGGCGCTAAATGAAAATGCAAATGAGACAACTTATCTGAGTATGCACCATAATTTATCTTTTCCGGCTGGAAAGCTTTTTGCATGGCACGGGTAACACGTGCAACGTCTGACATAAAAGCATTACGGTCTTCATCACTCAACTCGTTCAAATCGTTCACATGATCCTTGTAAGCAACAAGGCAACGCCCGCGATAGGTTTGCTCCTTAAACAGGAATACACGTGCCACACTCAACTGCGCAATCTCAATCATCAGATTATGCAGCGTTTCATTATTCTGGCAATACAGACATTCTTTCGGATCGCTCTTCATGACATTATTATTTTTAAGTTTTTATCGTTTACAAAAATAGGCATAACATTCCTATCCGACTTGTACTTTTTCGTTTTTTTGATTGACTAATTGGTATACATCCTCTTTTTCACCTACCACCCAGACCACATCACCCTCTTCAAGCGGCACATTCACATCCGGAATCATCAATGTTCCATCCTCACTTTCAACACCTGCTATCATACAATGATATTTATCCCGAATGCCCGATTCACGAATGGTCTTACCTAAAAACATGGAATCACTATCAACAATTAATTGTTTTAGAGTCATCTCACTCTTTTCATACACATCCCAATCCACCTTTGTCCCATTTTGCATGGCTTCATTAAACACATTCAATTGTTCATCCGTCCCTATCACCTGTATTTTATCCATTGGAAACAGACGGACAGAACCACCCGGAATATTAATCCGTCTCTTTCCGCGAAGAATGGAAGCAACATGAACTCCGAACTTCTTTCCTAAATTCAGTTCCATCAATGTCTTTCCCGCCCAAGCAGACTCACCAGGAATCTCCATATCGGCAAGATGGAGATCATGCGATAACAAGCGTCCGGCATATTCCGGTTTTTTCTCCCCCAGATATTCCGCACGCACATCACGGGAACGAAGATTCTGGAAGAAACGACGTTCAATCGAGATAGACTGCTTTTTCAAGCGGCGCGACCATACCATTAGCAACACTACCAGCACTGCAACTCCGATAACCAGGCCGATAGACGCCTTGAATAATCCGGAAATCACAAAGATAACAAAAAGTGCCGCTATCATAATGCGAATCACAATGGTCGATACCAGCGGAGCGCGATTTGCACGATTGGCGTGCCACAAAGTCATAAACTCCACCGAATGGTTTTTCTTCACCATAATAGCCCGCAGAAATGGAGCAATACAGAGAATGATAAACACGGCTCCAAGTAAAGAAGCTCCCAAATGAGGCAGGTTCTCTTTAAAGAAAGGTATGACAAAACGGAAAGAAAGCGCAATGATCGATATGCTGACAATAGAATAAACGACAGTAATACGTACCATTGCCAATATCAACTTCTTCCATAAGTTCTCATGATTGAGCGCAGTCTGCGATCCGGAAGAGTAGCGCATCAGGAATTTCCTCCATGAAACGGGAAGATGAGCATCTACGAAAGTAGAAGCCGGTTCGGCAAGACGAATCATATAAGGAGTCAGAAAAGTAGTGATGACGGAAACAGCCACCACAATCGGATAGAGAAAATCACTTGTCACGTGCAGCGAGACTCCCAAAGATGCGATAATAAATGCAAATTCACCAATCTGCGTCAGACTAAAGCCGCATTGCATAGCCGTCTTCAATGGTTTGCCGGAAAGTATTACTCCAAATGTTCCGAATACGGACTGCCCCAAAATAACCGCCAAAGTAATGACAAGAATAGGTATGGCATATTCTACAATCATCGCCGGATCCACCATCATTCCTACCGATACGAAAAAGATGGCTCCGAAAAGATCTTTAACAGGTTTCACTAATCGGTCGATAGATTCCGCTTCAATTGTTTCCGCCAAAATAGATCCCATAATAAACGCACCGAAAGCAGCAGAGAAACCCGTATTGGCCGCCATAACCACCATACCGAAACATAGTGCCAGCGACACAATAAGCAAAGTCTCCTCTCCCATCAGTTTACGGCAACGTTTCAAGAATTCCGGTACTAGATAGATACCGACCACAAACCAGAGAATTAGGAAAAACAATAGTTTACCGATACTTTCCAACATTTCCGTACCTTCAAAATTATGGCTTACAGCCATTGTGGAAAGCATGACCATCAACACAATTGCCAAAATATCTTCCAAAATCAAGATACTCAAGACCAAGCCGGTAAACTGTTTTTTCCGTAACCCCAGATCATCAAAAGCCTTATAAATAATCGTAGTAGAGGACATTGCAATCATACCACCCAAAAACAGGCTATCCATCCTATGCCAGCCGAAGCCCATACCAACACCTATACCCAACAGGATCATGCAGAAAATAATAGTACAAGCGGCAATAATAGCAGAGCCACCCACTTTCACTATCTTCTTAAAACTAAATTCCAGTCCGAGAGCAAACAACAAGAAGATAACACCTATATCCGCCCATGTCTTAATATTCGCAGTATCCATTACGGAAGGCGTATAAGGCATATGCGGACTTGCCAAAAAGCCGGCAACCACATATCCTAAAACCAAAGGTTGCTTCAACCTCTTAAATAATAAAGTCATGATGCCTGCACAGATCAATATCAGTGCGAGATCGGCTATAAGAGTAGGTAACTGAGACATTATTTCATCATATTTGCTGACAAAATTATAATAATTCTATGGAATGAGCAACGTTTATCCATATAAGAAACGCAGATTAACGCAAATTCACGCAGAAGTTTAATTTCAAATCTTATTCTGCGCAAATTTGCGTTAATCTGCGTTTCTATAAATATTCAATTATTTCCTGAACGGAGGTTTTACCACGACCGCTTTCAATTTACGCCCACGCATATCGATACAGATTTCCGTACCTGCCTTGCCGTATTCCGGTTTCACATACCCCATGCCGATACCGATTTTGCGGGTAGGCGACATAGTGCCCGAAGTAACGATCCCAATCTTCTCCCCATCCGAATTTACAAGTTCATACCCATGACGGGGAATTCCACGATCAACCATTTCAAAGCCAACCAATTTACGGGTTACTCCTTCTGCTTTCTGCTTCTCCAGCATCGGACGATTGATAAACTCTTTACCTTCTATAAACTTAGTTATCCATCCAAGTCCGGCTTCTATCGGTGAAGTAGTATCATCCAAATCATTTCCATACAGACAGAATCCCATCTCCAACCGAAGTGTATCGCGAGCTCCTAAACCGATAGGTTTGATATCAAACTCCTCACCGGCTTCAAAGACCGCTTTCCAAATGGTATCAGCCACATTCGGATAGAAATATAGTTCAAAACCTCCTGCACCCGTATAGCCGGTATTAGAAATTATCACGTTCTCTTCACCTGCAAACTTTCCGACTTTAAAAGTATAATAAGGAATTGATGACAGATCAATATCAGTCAATTTTTGCAAAGCAAGAATCGCTTTCGGTCCCTGCACAGCAAGTTGCGCCATGTGATCCGAAGCGTTCTCCAATTCCGCTCCTTCCGTATTATGAGAAACGCACCAGTCCCAGTCCTTTTCAATATTAGCGGCATTGACTACCAACATATATTTTTCCGGTTCATACTGATATACCAGCAAGTCATCTACAATTCCTCCTTTATCATTCGGGAAACAAGTATATTGAATCTTTCCCGGAGTCAGTACCGCCACATTATTGGAAGTCACCTTCTGAAGAAAAGCCAATGCCTTCGGACCTTTCACCCAGAATTCTCCCATATGGGATACATCAAACACCCCAACACCCTGACAGACCGTCAGATGTTCGTCAATGATACCGGAGTATTCAATAGGCATATTATAACCTGCAAACTCGTGCATTTTAGCGCCAAGCGCTATATGTTTCTCTGTAAACGGAGTGATTTTCATATTCTTTTAAGTATTAAGTTTTAAGTATCAGTTATTTGGAAGCTACGAGCTCGGCAATTTTTACAATTACTTTCATTGCTTTCTCCATATTCTGGATAGGCACAAATTCATAACGTCCGTGAAAATTCAGCCCACCGGCAAAGATATTCGGGCAAGGCAAGCCTTTAAAAGAAAGTTGTGCACCATCCGTACCTCCACGAATCGGCTTCACATTCGGTTTCACACCAACAGCTTCCATTGCAGCAAAAGCGGTGTCGATAATATGCATCACCGGCTCTATCTTCTCACGCATATTATAATATTGGTCGCGTAATTCGAGAGCTACCGTACCCGCACCATATTCGGCATTCATTTGAGCGACCAGACGTTCCATTTCTTTCTTGCGGTTTTCGAACTTAGTACGGTCATGATCGCGAATGATATAAGAAACTGAACTTTGCTCCACTTCACCCTGAATGCCAATCAGATGATAAAATCCTTCATATCCCGTAGTATACTCCGGCCTTTCCTGTGTCGGCAGCAGAGTAATAAACCGATTGGCCAAATAAATGGAATTAATCATCTTATCCTTAGCATATCCCGGATGTACATTACGCCCTTTAAAAGTAACTTTAGCGGCAGCAGCATTGAAGTTCTCGAACTCCAACTCTCCCACTTCACCGCCATCCATTGTATATCCCCACTCACAACCGAACTTTTCTACATCAAATTTATGAGCGCCTTCACCAATTTCTTCGTCCGGATTGAAACCGATACGGATTTTTCCGTGTTTGATTTCAGGGTGTTCTTTCAGATAGGCCATTGCAGAAACAATCTCTGCAATACCGGCCTTATCATCAGCACCGAGCAAAGTTTTTCCGTTGGTTACAATCAAATCTTCTCCTTTATGATCCAACAATTCAGGGAACTGCGACGGGGAAAGAACCACATTTTCTTCAGTACAAAGTACAATATCCGAACCGTCATACTTTTCTACAATACGCGGAGTAACATCCTTACCCGTCATATCCGGACTTGTATCCATGTGAGCAATAAACCCGATAGTCGGCACCTTTTTATCTATATTGGCAGGGAGCGTGGCGAAAAGATAACCATGCTCATCCAAAGTTATATCTTCCAACCCCAAAGATTCCAACTCTTTTTTCAAGTATTCTGCAAAAACCATCTGCTTCGGAGTACTTGGAGTAAGCCCTGTCGATTCATCAGATTGTGTATCGAAGCTTACATACTTTAAAAATCTGTCTACTAAAGTCATATCGTTTTAATTACAAGTTACTAATTACAATTTACAAATTGATAGTTTATAGTGCCGTAAAGGTAAAAAAAGAGCCGTGAATTACAAAGCAATTCACGGCTCTTTTTTATTGTATAATTTTATCCGGATACTTAACTGACCTATCTGACCACTTTAAAAATGGCTGCTGCCATCAAAGCAATGTGTACAAACCTTGCATTTGGGCAGACCGATAGCTTCTATTAATGTTTCCACTGTATTGAACTTCAAAGAAGAAAGCCCGAAACGTTCGGCTATAATACCAACCATCTTCTCATATTCGGGAGACCCGGTAGTAGCATATTTATCCAAATTCTTATTTTCATCACCTTCCAATTCCTTAATAATACGGCGGGTAATCAGTTCCAACGCATTTTTGGAAGCGGAAAAACCTACAAACGGACAAGCATAAATCAATGGAGGGCAGGCAATACGCATATGTACCTCTTTTGCTCCATAATCATATAGTATCTTCACATTATCACGCAACTGCGTGCCACGAACGATAGAATCATCACAAAACAACAAACGTTTACCTTCAAGCATTGCACGGTTCGGAATCAATTTCATCTTCGCCACTAACGCACGCATCTCCTGATTACTAGGAGTAAAACTACGAGGCCAGGTCGGTGTATATTTTGAAATCGCACGGTGATAAGGAACACCCTTGCCTTCTGCATATCCCAAAGCCATACCCACTCCCGAATCAGGAATACCACAAGCACAGTCCACTTCCGATTGATCTGTCTGTCCCATCTTCAATCCACAAGTGAAGCGCACCTCTTCTACATTCCGTCCTTCATAACAAGAAGTAGGAAAGCCATAGTACACCCACAAGAACGAACAAATCTGCATATCCTCATTCGGTTCACGAAGTTGTTCGATATGATCGTCATACATACGGACGATTTCACCGGGACCCAAGTATTTCTCTATCTCATAATCCAAATTCGGAAAACTGGATGATTCGCTTGTCGCAGCGTATGCTCCTTCTTTTTTTCCTATTACGATAGGAGTACGCCCCCACTGGTCACGAGCAGCGATGATACTTCCGTCCTCCGTCAAGATAAGCATTGAACAAGAACCTTTGATGTGCTTGAACACATTCTCAATACCTTCCACAAAGTTTCTACCTTGTATCAGAAGTAATGCGATAAGTTCTGTCTGATTGGTATTGCTCGAACTAAGTTCGGCGAAGTGCATATTTTGATTGAGAAGTTCATCTTCCAGTTGCTGAATATTGACAACCTTTGCAACGGTAATAATGGCGAAGCGGCCGAGGTGAGAGTTAATAATAATAGGTTGAGCGTCTGTGTCACTAATAATGCCGATACCGGCGTTTCCTTTAAACTTGTCCAATTCTCCTTCGAACTTTGTTCGAAAATAGGTACTTTCCAAATTATGGATGGAGCGTATAAACCCTTTTTCCTTACTGTATGTCGCGAGTCCTCCCCGCTTTGTACCCAGATGTGAGTTATAATCTGTGCCGTAGAATAAATCAGTCACGCAACTAGCTTTCGAGACTGTTCCGAAAAAACCTCCCATGTTATTCTCTTTATTGATGTTTTTTAAAAAGATGTGCAAAAGTACAAAAAAGAATCCGTCTGATAAAATAAAGAGCCCCGCAAAGTTTTGTTTTCTTTGCGGGGCAACAACTAATATTTATTAAAAGCGGGGAATCCGAGAACAATCTCTTTGCCTAGATCTTATTTCCATTTCTTGATTATCTTCTTATCCGACGGAGCTGCTTCAATCAAGCTCAACGCAAATCCTCCGCTACGGGCCAGTTTGACAGAAATCCGGGTTTTAGCAGTCACTATACCTTTCTTTATTTGATAAGAAGTTGGATTCTTTTCAAAGTCCGCATCCTTTCCGTCAGCATACAATGTCGCTACATATTGTTTTCCCGGTTCGAGAAAATCAAGTGTAAAAGCAGAAGTACGGGGATTCTCATCAGTGATACCACCTACGAACCAGCTATCAGTACCCTTCGCCTTACGTGCAACGGTGATGTAATCTCCCGGTTCTGCCTCCAGATACTTACTGTCATCCCAATCAACGGCTACATCCTTGATAAATTGAAATGCATCCATATGACGTTCGTAGTTTTCAGGGAAATCAGCCGCCATCTGCAAAGGGCTATACATCGTTACATAAAGAGCCAATTGTTTAGCCAATGTAGTACGTACAAAACTATGATCGCCCGACAAGAAAGAAAGTTTGGTATCAAAAATACCCGGAGTATAATCCATCGGTCCGCCAATCAGACGGGTAAAAGGAAGTAAAGTGGTGTGAAACGGTTTATTACCGGCAAATGCTTCATACTCCGTACCACGCGCCGACTCATTGCCGACCAAATTCGGATAAGTACGACATAGTCCGGTGGGACGGACTGCCTCATGAGCATTCACACAAATCTTATAATCAGCCGCTTTCTTCACTGCATATAGATAATGGTCGTTCATCCATTGTCCGTAATGATGTTCGCCACGAGGAATGATATTGCCGACATATCCACTCTTCACTGCATTGTAGCCGTTATCTACCATAAATTGATATGCCACGTCCAAATGACGTTCATAGTTACGGACAGAAGCGGATGTCTCGTGATGCATCATCAGCTTTACTCCTTTTGACTTCGCATATGCATTCAGCATTTTCAAATCAAAATCAGGATAAGGTGTAACGAAATCAAATACATAATCTTTTGATTTGCCGAACCAATCTTCCCAACCTTCATTCCATCCTTCTACCAATACTTGATCAAATCCATGTTCAGAAGCAAAGTCAATGTACCGTTTCACATTATCGTTATTCGCTGCATGGCGTCCGTTCGGTTTTGTTTTTGAATAATCTGTTTCGCCCAATTTCACAGAGTAAACATCGTCCGTATATGCCCAAGAACTTTTTCCGCTAATCATTTCCCACCACACACCAATGTATTTCACCGGTTTAATCCAAGAAACATCTTCATAAGCACAAGGATCGTTCAGATTCAATGTCAGCTTAGACGACAGAATATCACGTGCATCATCACTCACGATTACCGTACGCCAAGGAGAACGACAAGGTGCTTGCATATATCCTTTATCTCCTTGTGAATCCGGTGTCAACCACGATTCAAAAACCATGTTCCGATCATCAAGGTTCAAATGCATACAGGAATAATCAACCAAAGCAGCTTCATGCAGGTTGATATACAGACCATCATCCGTTTTCATCTGCAAAGAAGTTTGCACACCGGTTGGCGAGAAAGAGGTTTGAGAAGCGTTTCCGGTAATCGCCCCTTGCAACAATCCACGAATTTCAGAAAGTCTGGACTCGGTATAATCGTATTCCTGAGTATCATAATCGCCGGGAATCCAAAAGGCCGTATGATCTCCCGCCATAGCAAACTGGGAATGTTCTTCCTTAATCACAAAATAATTCAAATTCTTCTGTAATGGAAATTCATACCGGAATCCCAAGCCATCATCATAAAGACGGAAACGGATAATGATATTGCGATCTTGTGCCTTCTGATTCAAAGTAACAGCCATCTCATTATAATGGTTGCGGATTGATTTCACCTCTCCCCACACCGGTTCCCATGTTTCATCAAAAGTTGATGTTTTAGTATTTGCCAAAGTAAATCCATTCATCAGCCCGGGATCATTTTTCAATTCTAGTCCCAGTTTTGAAGGCTTAACTACTTCTTTTCCTTTATAAGAAAGTTCATACATTGGTTCTCCTTGCGCATTGACGGAGAAATTAAGTTGTAACTGTCCGTTGGGAGAAGTAATACTTTCGGCCTTTGCTGATGTGCACATTAATAAAGAAAACAGCAGGCAAAGCCATGTTACAGTTCTTTTCTTCATGTTCTTCATGATATAAATGAGTTAGTTAATAATCGTATCGCAAAGATAGGACAGAAATATAGGAACTGTTTTTCTTTATAATTAAAATATAGATAATCCCAAAATTCCATTCAGCATAAGCACCTAATTTTCAGAATACTACAAAAATTAGGAATAAAAAAAATATAGTAATTATCCTGCAATTAATCTGAATGATTAAAGTATATATTACACATTCTTTCTATCTTTGCCAAAAATTATCTCGACAGTAACGTATCTAAAATCAAATGAGTAAAGAAGTTATCTATATCTTTATCGGTGGAGGAACCGGTAGTGCACTGCGTTATTTCATCCAGTTGCTAATGCACGAACGAATCGTCCCTTATCATTTTCCATGGGCCACTTTCACGGTCAATCTTCTCGGCAGTTTTCTCATCGGTCTGTTCTATGCCCTTTCAGAGCGATTTCACCTTCCGTTCGAGGTCCGTTTGTTTCTGACAACGGGTTTATGTGGAGGTTTCACAACGTTCTCTACTTTCTCCAGTGACGGCGTAGGTCTGCTGAAAGGAGAATTTTACGGAGCATTTGTTCTATATACATTATTAAGTATAGGAATAGGATTAGCCGCAACGTTAGCCGGCGGATATGTGGGAAAACAGATTTAATAATTCGAATATAAATCCTACCTTTACGGCATGATTAAAAGAAACCCAACCAAACCCGTCCGCGTTGTTCCTCCCATGATGGAAGAGCAGGAAGTCAATACTACTACCCTACAGGAATGGCTCGACAGAGAAGAAACCGTCTCTCATCTTTTATTCTGCAAAGGAAAAGAAGAAGGCATCGACAAATCTTATAAAAGTTTCAAAAACTGCACCTTTCAGCATCAGACATTCAGCGAATGTAAATTCCGTTCTTCCCAGCTGACCGATGTCAGGTTCGAGAACTGCGACTTATCCAACATTTCTTTCGCTGAAAGTTCGCTCTACCGGGTAGAATTCATTTCCTGCAAACTATTGGGTACCAATTTATCGGAAACAACGATGAATCACGTCTTGCTACATGACTGCAACGCAGGTTATATCAATCTGGCTATGAGTAAAATGAACCAGGTACGTTTTGCACACAGCCAGCTCCGCAACGGAAGTCTGAACGACTGCCGTTTTTCATCCGTCGCATTTGAAAGTTGTGATCTTGTGGAAGCCGATTTTTCACACGCTCCGCTTCGCGGAATAGATTTGCGCACTTCCCGTATCAGTGGAATCACACTTAACATCAGCGATCTGAAAGGGGCTGTCATCACTTCCCTGCAAGCAATGGATTTGCTTCCACTGTTAGGGGTTATTATCGAAGATTAAAATCCTGCAAATTAACCCCGCCGCACTCAAACAAAAAGCATCGTCCCGTTGTTATAGTATAAGGTCGGACTAACGACATATAGGGAATAGGCATAAAAAGAATACCTATTTATAGTGATTTCTCACTCCCCGTCAAGTCCGTACTTTTGCAGAAATCTTATTCAAAAACAATAGAAACGATGAAAATTGAAAAAATTGTAGCTCGAGAAATTCTCGATTCAAGAGGTAATCCCACAGTAGAAGTTGACGTAGTATTGGAATCCGGCATTATGGGACGTGCATCTGTGCCGTCAGGTGCTTCCACAGGTGAACACGAAGCATTGGAACTTCGCGATGGTGACAAACAGCGCTATGGTGGAAAAGGAGTACAAAAAGCGGTTGATAATGTAAATAAAATCATCGCTCCGAAACTGATTGGTATGTCTTCACTCAATCAGAGAGGTATCGACTACGCAATGCTGGCATTGGACGGCACTAAGACTAAATCGAATTTAGGTGCTAACGCTATTCTCGGTGTATCTCTTGCCGTAGCTAAAGCTGCTGCCAACTATCTGGACCTTCCTCTATATCGCTATATCGGTGGAACAAATACGTATGTAATGCCTGTACCGATGATGAACATCATCAACGGTGGTTCACATAGCGATGCTCCGATCGCATTCCAGGAATTTATGATCCGCCCCGTAGGTGCTCCTTCTTTCAGAGAAGGTCTGCGCATGGGTGCTGAAGTATTCCACGCTTTAAAGAAAGTCCTGAAAGACCGTGGCCTTAGCACTGCTGTAGGTGATGAAGGTGGTTTCGCACCTAACCTCGAAGGTACGGAAGATGCTTTGAATTCTATTCTGGCCGCTATCAAAGCAGCAGGATACGAACCGGGCAAAGAGGTTATGATCGGTATGGACTGTGCTTCTTCCGAATTCTACCACGATGGTATTTACGATTATAGCAAGTTTGAAGGTGAAAAAGGTAAGAAACGTACCGCTGAAGAACAAATCAACTACCTGGAAGAACTGATTAACAAGTTCCCTATCGACTCTATCGAAGACGGTATGAGCGAAAATGATTGGGAAGGCTGGAAAAAGCTGACCGAACGCATCGGCAACCGTTGCCAGCTGGTAGGTGACGACTTGTTCGTAACCAACGTAGATTTCCTTGCAATGGGTATCGAAAAAGGCTGTGCCAACTCTATCCTGATTAAAGTAAACCAAATCGGTTCGCTGACAGAAACACTGAACGCTATCGAAATGGCTCACCGTCATGGATACACTACTGTTACTTCTCACCGTTCGGGTGAAACAGAAGATGCTACTATCGCCGATATCGCAGTAGCTACTAACAGCGGACAGATCAAGACAGGTTCTTTAAGCCGCTCAGACCGTATGGCTAAATACAATCAGTTACTCCGCATTGAAGAGGAATTGGGCGATTTAGCTGTGTATGGATACAAGAGAATCAAGTAAATTTCGACTTTACATCCAAATAAAATTCCCGGGCGATATCGCCCGGGAATTTTTATATAAGCTTCTATAATAGACGAAGAATCAACTAAATCATTGATAATCTAAATAATACCATTTTAATCAATAATACAAATACTGTATGAAAACAAGCATAATACATTCTATTAATAGTAGAATACCCTAACTGCAAGTCCCTATGCAGTTGTCATTTTTCATATTGGTGCGGGAAGGAGCCAAATACTATTTTTATTTCTTTTTTTGCCTAATCAGATTAGCCGAGTTACTTATTCTTTTTGCGTATGACTATAGTATTCCGCAAGAATAACTATAGTCTCCCTTGCGTACAACTATAGTCATACGCAAAGTACACTATAGTTATACGAAGTAAAAGTAACGAATGAAATAAGTCTAAATAGTGAATCGATTATAAAAGAATGTCCATAGAAATCAATAAGAATAAGAAGGCTATCATTGTTTAATTCAAAACCGTACGGAAACAAGCCAAAATATAAGAAAAAGATATTCTTATAGCCTGTATAGACGGATTGAAAGGTTTTCCTAAAGCCTTTATCAGGCTGTAAATAAAGAATCTGCAGAATTTCGATAATATGCAAATATATATAAAAAAGCATTCAGGCAATTACCTGAATGCTTTCTTCTTGGATTTGTTATATATCCTTTTTCGAGCCTCTTGTCGGATTCGAACCAACGACCCCGAGATTACAAATCACGTGCTCTGGCCAACTGAGCTAAAGAGGCGGGTGGGTAAGCTTACTATATCGCGCCGCTACAACCAACTACCTTTGCTGCGATCAAGCCCTGGAGGATTCGAAGGGAGCTGGCCGTATAGGACTTACCCGTTTTGCGGTTGCAAAGGTAGGCATTTTTACGAATTCTGCAATAGCTACGAACATTTTTTTTCAAGTAAAACAACTAACAGACTACATTTCAAGCAATTAAAAGTATAAAAAAAATCTCTACTAGCAACTTTTATTGCTTTATTAACTTTAACAACCATATTCCCTCTATCAACCGATATTATTTGTACCTTTGTGCGCAATTTATAAATGAAGATGACAGAGAACAGAAGCTATTTACAGAAATACGCCATGCATTTTGGCACATATATGGGAGCTTATTGGATATTGAAATTCATACTACTTCCATTGATGTTTGCTATACCTTTTTTCCAATTGCTATATGTTATTCTAACGCTAGCCGTGCCAATCATAGGTTATTATTACGTAAAAATCTATCGCGACAAAGTATGCGGAGGAGCTATACAATTCTCACACGCAGTTCTTTTCACTATATTTATGTATATGTTCGCTTCCCTATTGGTAGCCGTAGCACATTACATATACTTCCAGTTTATAGATCACGGCTTTATCTTCAACGCCCTTGCTGATTTTTGGAACCAAGCGATAGAGCAAAGTCCCGCTTTACAAGAAAACAAAGAACTTATGAAAGATATGTTTGATGCAGATAAAATAAACTCGCTCAGCGCTATCGACATTACCATGCAAATGCTGTCATCGGACGTATTTTTCGGAAGTATCCTTGCCATCCCCACCGGATTAATGGTAATGAAAAAAGCGAAACCCGGAAACAATGAGCCGAGTTGATTGTAATTTGTAATTCGTAACTAGTAATTAAAGAAATGGATATATCAGTTGTAGTCCCATTATTCAATGAAGAAGAGTCACTACCCGAACTCTACGCTTGGATAGAACGGGTAATGCAAGCCAACGGATTCTCATTTGAGGTGATTTTCGTTAATGACGGAAGTACGGACCGTTCATGGGAAGTAATAGAAAAGCTAAAATCCCAATCGGAGCATGTAAGAGGTATCAAGTTCCGTCGCAACTACGGCAAGTCACCCGCACTCTACTGTGGATTCGCAGAAGCGCAGGGAGACGTGGTTATAACGATGGATGCAGATTTACAGGACAGTCCGGACGAAATACCTGAACTCTACCGGATGATAACCGAAGACGGTTACGACTTGGTTTCCGGTTGGAAACAAAAAAGATATGATCCTCTGTCAAAGACACTTCCCACCAAACTGTTTAATGCAACAGCACGCAAAGTTTCAGGCATTAAAAACCTGCACGACTTCAACTGCGGACTGAAAGCGTATCGCAGAGAGGTCGTAAAACATATCGAAGTGTACGGTGAGATGCACCGTTATATACCTTATCTGGCAAAGAACGCCGGATTCAAGAAAATCGGTGAAAAAGTGGTGCACCATCAAGCCCGCAAATACGGTACAACCAAATTCGGACTTAACCGCTTCGTGAACGGTTATCTGGATTTGCTCTCACTCTGGTTCCTTTCCAAATTCGGAATCAAACCGATGCATTTTTTCGGCTTGTTAGGATCGCTGATGTTTCTCATCGGAATGATTTCCGTTATCATTGTAGGTGGCAGTAAGCTATATGCAATGTACAACAATCTACCATATAGACTAGTGACCGACTCTCCCTATTTTTATTTGTCACTTACGGCAATGATTATAGGTACACAATTATTCCTTGCCGGATTTCTTGGCGAATTAATCTCGCGTAACGCACCGGAACGGAATAACTACCAGATAGAAAAGAAAATTTGATTCACATTCAATACTTGACTATGAAGAATTTAGTTCGTATCTTTCTCCTATTGATAATCGTTGGTGCCGCTATCGGTATCCACAGTTCATGTTCGGACGAAAATGATTGTTCTATGGCAGGACGTCCCATGATGTATTGTACGTTCAAAACCAACGATCCGGATAATGATAAGGCCGTACTCAATGACACACTCGACTCGCTGACAGTCAGAGCAATGGGAACAGACTCCATTATTCTCAACAATGAGAAAGATGTACATACAGTAATGTTGCCGTTGCGCTATACCAGCGATTCCACCGTATTTATCTTCCAATATGATCCGGTACGCAATCCCGAGGATGTAGATACAGTATATATCGTACAAGAGAACACTCCCTATTTTCAGTCTATGGAATGCGGCTACATGATGAAACAAAACATCATCAGTGCTGCATTCGGTAACAGAAAAAACAGTACGGAGAAAATAACGTCTATCGAATTACGAAATAAAGAAGCCAATTCAAATGAAATTGAGAATTTACAGATATTCTTTAACTATCGCGACCGCACACCGGTTACGCCTGATTAGTCTGCTTCTACTCTTTTGTATCGGTCTTCCGTTACTGGCACAACAGCAGCGTCCTACTCATACACCCAAAAGAGACCAGAAGAAAAAAGAGACTGTCGAGATAGATACGATTCCGTTTTATAACGGGACGTATATCGGTGTGGATTTATACGGCATAGGAAGCAAAATCTTAGGAGGAGACTTCATGAGTTCAGAAGTCAGCATTGGTGTCAACCTTAAAAACAAATTCATCCCTACTTTTGAATTTGGCATGGGAGGAACAGACACCTGGAGCGAAACGGGTATACACTACAAAAGCAAAGCTGCCCCTTTTTTCCGTATCGGCGTAGACTACAACACGATGGCAAAGAAAAAAGAGAAAAACAGTTATTTATATGCCGGACTTCGTTATGCATTCAGTTCTTTCAAATATGATGTATCAACCCTGCCGGCAAATGATCCTATTTGGGGAGATGTAATAGGCAATCCCAGCTTAGAAGACGATTATTGGGGAGGGAGTGTTCCTTTCAGCCATCTGGGCATGAAAGGCTCGGTGCAATGGTTGGAAATCGTCTTAGGCGTTAAAGTGCGTATTTACAAGAACTTTAATATGGGGTGGTCGGTACGCATGAAATACAAGACAAAAGCTTCTATCGGAGAGTATGGCGCTCCGTGGTATGTGCCGGGTTACGGTAAATATAAATCAAATAATATGGGAATCACCTATTCTCTCATCTATAAATTGCCTCTTTAGAATACAATGACAGGACTAGAGATTTGGTTGCTTGCAATAGGTTTGGCGATGGATTGTTTTGCCGTATCCATTGCAAGCGGCATTATTTTGAAACGTACCCGATGGAGACCAATGCTAGTCATGGCCTTTGCTTTCGGACTTTTTCAAGCCATCATGCCACTTATCGGATGGATGTGTGCAAAAACCTTCAGTCATCTTATAGAAAGTATAGATCATTGGATCGCTTTCGGAATTCTTGCCTTTCTGGGAGGCCGAATGATTTGGGAATCCTTTAAAGAAGAAGAATGTTGCCAACTGTTCAATCCGGCAAACTTAAAGGTAGTACTGACCATGGCGGTAGCAACAAGTATCGACGCATTGGCAGTCGGTATTTCATTTGCCTTTTTGGGTATTCAGGATTACAGCGATATCCTTTCTCCTATCCTCATCATAGGATTTGTTTCATTCGTCCTGTCATTAATCGGACTTATTTTCGGCATTCAATGTGGCTGCGGCCTTGCCCGGAAGTTAAAAGCTGAGTTATGGGGAGGTATCATTCTGGTAATTATCGGAATTAAAATATTAATTGAGCATCTATTTTTCCAATAAAAAAAGAGTTTTCTTATTAAATAGAAGAGCGTATGAAGACAAAAAAGAGTTTCCTTTGGCTGGCTTTCCTAATTCTGGCAACTATCTGGATATTGGCCAGGCACAATCAACAAGCAAACTACAACAGTATTACCGGTCTGGTGTTCGGAACCGTTTACAATATCACTTATCAATATGACGGTGACTTAAAACCGGAAATCGAAGCGGAGTTAAAACGATTCGACTTGTCACTGTCACCCTTCAATGACAGTTCTGTCATCAGTCGCGTCAATCGTAACGAAGAAATAGTGACAGATACTTTTTTCCAAAAATGCTTCAACCGTTCTATGGAGATCTCCCGCGAGACCCAAGGAGCTTTTGACATAACGATAGCCCCGCTCGCCAATGCGTGGGGATTCGGATTCAAGAAAGGCACTTTCCCTGATTCCATAATGATAGATAGTTTGTTGCAAATCACCGGATATGACAAAGTAAAACTTGAGAACGAAAAGATTATCAAACAAGATCCGCGTATTATGTTGAGTTGTAGTGCTGTAGCTAAGGGATACTCAGTGGATGTAGTCGCCCGTCTGTTGGATAGAAAAGGAATCAAGAACTATATGATAGATATAGGTGGCGAAGTGGTGGTAAAAGGATTCAATCCTAAAAACGACCGTTGGCGTATCGGAATCAACAAGCCTATCGATGATTCTCTCTCTGTAAAACAAGATATACAGACGGTACTCAAAGTGACCGATCTCGGTATGGCTACTTCCGGAAACTACCGCAACTTCTATTACAAAGACGGAAAGAAATATGCCCATACCATTGATCCGAGAACGGGCTATCCTGTGCAGCATAACATTCTGTCCGCTACTGTGATAGCGGAAGATTGTATGACAGCCGACGCTTTGGCTACCTCATTTATGGTGATGGGGCTTGAAAAAGCGGAGGCTTTCTGTAAAGCGCATCCCAAGATTGATGCTTACTTTATATATAGTGGAGAAAAAGGAGAGTTCGAGACTTATTACACGGAAGGCATGAAACAATATATAACGGAAGCTCCCTGATCATTCCGTTTCCTTGTTTTCACGCACAAAAAAACCCATCCGGACTTTACAGTACCGGACAGGCAAAAAATTTAAATATACAATAAAAAAATGATCTATTTCTTTACCGGTGAATATCGGGCATTCAATCCGTTTACAATTTCTTCTGTAATATTAAATGCGCTATCAGCATAAAGCAGATTATCGAAACCGGTGTTGCTGAAAATCAAGCTATATCCGTGAGTCTTATTATATTCTTTCAGGAATGCATTGATAGAATCACGGAACTGCAAGCTATTCTTATTGTTCTCTTCCATCAAACCATTCTGAAGCTTATTGCTCAGCTCTTGCAAGTCTTGTTCCAACTTTACCAGACGGTTATATTCCTGCTGTGCTCTATCTTGTGACAGGAAAGCATTGTTTTCCACTTTCTTCTGGAAGTCCTGCTTTTCCTTATTCAAGGAGTTAGCTTTCTGATTCAATGTCATACGAACATTCTCGCTTTTCTTCACCATAGCCTCATTCAAGTCAATACAAAAATTGTATTTGGCCAACAGCGAGTCTATTTCAACATAAGCAATTTTCATTCCTGACAATTCAGCATTTGCCTGAACGGGAGTTGTAGCAGTTTGATTATCAGCTTTGCCAGCGCATTGTGAAAATAAAACGATAAACGCAAGAGCAGCCAAACCGTTCATGAGGTAGTTCATTCTATTCATAATTAATAAGTATTGTTTTTAATAAATTTAATTCATACTATCATTCAAGGCCTTTTCTAACTCATCAATAGAAAAGCGCGGTTTCTTCTGTGCCTCACGATCCTGAGACTGAGCACACCCGATTCCCTTTTTACGCAACGCCTTATTCCCACTCACATGACCATTCGGGAACTTCCCGCCCTTCGTAAAGAATACTTTCACCCCCAATAAAACCAGGGAAATAGCAACTATTAACAAAGTTATC
>ERZ791744.342-NODE-342-length-50013-cov-6.629989_pt1 | contig 50013 bp, 49 predicted proteins | sample MGYA00510039_ERZ791744 | MGnify/ENA primary metagenome ERZ791744 (study PRJEB30046, sample SAMN00791969) | human gut metagenome | study: EMG produced TPA metagenomics assembly of the A metagenome-wide association study of gut microbiota in type 2... | reverse complement strand
ACATGATCCCTATGTGAGCGATTGCGCCACACGGCACATTGCGCTGTGAGAGGACTGCATGATTCTCATGCAGAAGCGAATCGCTGGATCGCTTCTGCACCCTCGGTATTTAACAAAAACCTTACATCAACTGTAAGTGGCGTATTTGCCTATTCCGCTGTAAAATTTTAATGAGCAGACAAGCATCAAACGAAATAGCGAGGTGTTGAGTTGATATGAATTGCAAAGAAAAACTTTTAGAAGTTCGTGATTTACACAAGGTCTATACCAAAGAAGGTGTCCCTACAAAAGCCCTCAATGGAATTACCTTTAACGTTCTGAATGGTGAATACTTGGGCATTATGGGAGCAAGTGGCTCCGGGAAAACCACATTGCTGAACTGCATTGCTACGGTTATTAAACCAACCGCTGGACAAATCCTGCTTTCCGGCGCAAATATAAGCTCTTTTGACGGGGGCAAGCTGGCTGAATACCGTGGTAATAAAATAGGCTATCTCTTTCAGGACTTTGCATTGCTTGACAATCTGACAGGCAGGGAAAATATCCTGCTGCCGCTCTCTATTCATAACATGGATATTTCAACGGCAGAAAAGAGATTGACTGACATTGCAGGATTTCTCGGAATTACGGATGTGCTTTCCAAATTTCCGACGCAAATGTCCGGTGGTCAAAAGCAGCGTGTCGCCGCTGCCCGCAGTCTGATTTCTAACCCCGATATTATTTTGGCCGACGAGCCGACCGGGGCATTAGACACGAAGGCTGCGCGGCTTCTCATGGAAAAGCTGCTGGAAATCAACCAAAAGCATGGTCGTACAATTTTGATGGTGACGCATGATCCGAATGCGGCAAGTTTCTGTTCCAGAATTTTGTTCATTCAGGACGGTGTAATTTTCCATGAACTGCGTCGGAAAATCCCTGCTGAAACGCGGGAAGAATTTTATGCGCGCATTTTACAGGTTATGGCGCAACTGGGAGGAGGAAGTGCAAATGTTCTTTAGCATCGCTTGGCGAAATGCGAAACGAAGCCGCAGCGAAAATCTAATATACTTTCTCACTATGGTAACAGCCATAGCCACGTTTTATATTGTGCTTTCTCTTGGGGAGCAGGACGTGATGCGTTTTTTGAGTGAACTTGAAAGCGACGCTGTGGATCGCCTTTTGACAAAACTGTTGCCGACAGTGTACCTCTGTGCGCTGCTGTTCGTTTTTTCTCTGGTGATCTTTGCAAATAAGTACCAGCTTGAATGTCGAAGCCGGGAATTAGGTCTTTATCTTCTGTTTGGAATGACAAAGCCTCGCTTGTTTATTCAAATCATGGCAGAGGGGCTTATCAGCTCTCTTTTGGCTCTTTTAGGCGGTCTTATCTGTGGCGGCTTTTTGTCAGAGATAAGCAGTCTTGCTACGGCACGACTTGTGGGCTACGGTATTATTGCACATCAATCAAGTTTTTCCATTCGTGCTGTTATTTTGACGACGCTCGGATTTTTGATTATTCAGTCTGTCGCGCTGTTCGTCCTATGCGGAAAACTTTTTAACAAAGAAATTCAGCAAATGCTTTACGGTGAAATGGAGAAAAAGCAGCGAGCTGGGAGTAAGAGCGGTAATTGGCTTTCCCTCGTTCTTGGTGCTGTGTTTTTAATCTTCGCATACTGGATTGTATTAAAACATTTTATGACCGCTGGCAACGCACTGATAATCGTCTCGGTTGTGTTTGGAATTGTCGGAACGGTATTATCTATCCGTGGTCTTGCAAGACTGTTGAGCGCAGCAGCGGCATCCATAAAGCGCAAAGCCACATCCGGACTGTATATCTTTACCCTGCGCCAACTTTATGAAAATGTCGTCCATAAATACATTTCCGTCAGCGTTGCGTCTATTCTGATTATGCTCACAATCATGCTCATTACAGACGGATCCGTTAGCATTATGTCATATGGAAAACAAATAACGAGAGGATCTTCCGTCTATGATTTTACAGTTATGGGCGATGAGCGGCTGGTTGACGAATATCTTTCAAATGAAAAAATGAACTCTTATGTTACCGCCTTGAATCGCATGGAAACAGGGACAATGAAACACCCCGTTTCGGGAGAAATGAAATCTCTTGTAGACTGGTCCGGACTGCGAGAACAGGTAGTTTTGAATTTGCCCCCGGATGTGCAAGACCCTGTTGTGCAAGGAGCAGTTAGCTATGAATTTGGCTCACACCAACCGGCAGCACTTATCCTTTTGGGGTTCATTGACACAATAGGAGCTGCCCCGCATCTTTTGCCAGTATCATCATACAACAGGCTTTTAGAAGCAGCAGGGGAAGAACCGGCAACGATCCGTAATGATGAAGCGATCTTTTACCTTAACCCGGATTTTACAGGAAATACACAAGATGAAATGTTCTCTATATTAGAACGGATTGCAATGGATGCACAGACGAGAGGGAAAACCTTACTTTCCATTGATGGACAGCCGATTGTTCTTGGTTCGTCCGTACCAATGAAAGGACTAACAGCAGATGAAAACATAAAAATCGTAACTGCATTGATTGTTTCCGACGAAGTTTATTACAAGTATGTAGCCCCGGACACCGTTACAGTCTATTATAGCTTCTGTATTCCGAGAGAAACCGTTGAGAAAAACGGTCTGTTGCAGTCTATTATGCAAGCTGAAAAGCTGTTAAAGCCCTCCGGATTGTATTATGAAAGCTATCTTGACAATTTCGGGCGGCAGTTATTCTATGTGATTTCCGGCAGTTATACCACCCTATACATGGGATTTATGCTGCTGATTATCGCTTGTGCTGTGCTTGCCCTGCAATTTTTGACACAAATGAGAGCAACAAGGGCAAGATATGCAACGCTCTCAATTCTTGGCGCACGACGCGAACAAATGAAACGCTCTATCAACCAACAGGTGCTATGGTATTTCCTTCTCCCCATGCTGCTGGCGTGTTTGAGTGGGACGGTTGGAGTTTATGCAATGCAACATTATCTGCATAATGCCGGAGTGCAAAAGTTGCAACAGTCCTTACCATTGCTGCTTGTTATGGGTAGTATCGTTGTGCTTGTGTTTGTGATCTACGGGGTTGCCACGGCTCGGACGGCAAACCGTGAGATTAGTAAATTGAATTGGAAACCAAACTCTTGACAGACTTTCGATAGAAAGAGGAGGTGATCATGTTGGCGCGGATTGTCGTAATTGAAGATGATGTATATATGCGGGAAGAACTGATTGATATGCTTAAAAAAGCAGGGTATGATGCCGTTCCTTTGCCTGCTTTTGAAAACGCTGTATCACAGTTAGCAGAGCTGTCCCCGGATTTAATTCTGCTCGACATCAATCTCCCCTTTCGTTCCGGCTTTGAGATATGCAAAGAGATAAATGCAAAGCACCTTGGGGCAGTTTTGATTTTAACGGCAAGAGATAAATTACAGGACGAACTTCATGCCTTGGGATTGGGGGCAGACGACTACTTAACAAAGCCATGTAATATGGAACGTCTACTTGCCCGCACAAAAAATCTTCTGCGCCGCCGAGAGGCGCAGGTGCAGCAAGGATTACTCGACGGGGGCGGCTTCCTGCTTGATCCAAATACTTTTACGATATATGCAGGAAAAACCTCTTATGTTCTGCCGCAGAATGAGGGAAAAATCCTTCTTGCTCTTTTGAAAAACAGCCCGAACCTTGTTTCAAAGAACGAGCTGTTCCATACGCTTTGGGGGACGGCAGAGTTTATAGATGAAAATGCCCTGCAAGTCAACTTTACCCGTCTGCGGAAAACGCTGCGTGAAATTGGGCTTGAGGAACGCATTGAAACGGTACGCGGACAAGGCTACCGTCTGAAAGAACAGGTGGGCTTATGAGAAACTTGCGTACTCTCTTGACTTATATATCGTCTAATCGAATTTGGTTGGTTACCCTTGCGTGCTTGGAGTTGTTCTTTGTATTTCTTGCATGGTTTGCTTACCCGGAGAATTTTTTGAGCCTTGTGGGACTGATGATATTTGTATCTCTTGCCGCTTTGATCCTCCCGCTGGTAATCTCAATCTACAAACGCAAGAAAATAGACATCGCCTTTCGATGTTTCCTGTTAGAGCCGGACGACAGAAACGAATACCTGTTATGTGAAAGTGTCCCCGCGTCAATGCGTCCATATCTCCGAGAACTGGGGCAACATTTAAGAACGCAGCAGGAATACGGAAAAGAGCAAAAGCTGAAAATTGCGGATTACGAAAACTACATCGAAAAATGGGCGCATGAAATAAAGAAACCGTTATCCCTTATGACGCTGCTTTTGGATAACCGTAAGGGTGAGATGTCGCCTTTGGTGCATACCCGTATGTTATATGTGCGCGACTATGCGCGGCAGAGTGTAGAACAGATTTTATACTTTTCCCGCCTTGGAGCAGTTCATAAAGATTACTGTTTTGAGCAGCTTTCTGTTTTGGAAACTTGCCGGGAGGCGGTTGAGGATAATCTTTCCTTACTTGAAGAAGCCGGATTTTCTGTCGTGTATACCGGGGACGACCGCAATGCTGTATCTGATAAAAAAGGATTTATGTTCATTTTAGGTCAGATTATCAGCAACAGCGTAAAATATGCCGGAAAGAACCCCGCGCCCACGATACAATTCTCGGTGGCGGATCATGCAGATAGTGGAGAAATCATTTTATCTATCAGCGATAACGGAACTGGCATACCCGTGTCCGATCTCCCGTTTGTCTTTGATAAGGGCTTTACCGGGGACACAGGCAGCTATTTAAGCCGTTCTACGGGAATGGGGCTGTACCTTGTTCGTCAAATGGCGAATGACTTGACCCTAAAAGTAAGTATTTTTTCAAACGCCAACGGCGGAACAACCGTAACACTGATGTTTCCTAAAGTGGAGCAACCCTTGAGGAGGTGAGCATATGCAGCCGCAGAAAAAGAAATCTCATACTGTGGTATTGCTGATTGGCTGGCTAATTATTTTAGGCTCATACCTGTTAATACGATTAGCGTTTATTCTTTTTGGGCTTCATTTGAGATCCGAAGCGTTGGGAGTTTGCCTTGCCGTAATACCGTACCTTTTAGCCGCGCTGTATTTTGGAAAATACGGCAAATCACAAAAGGCTTGGTTTTACTCGTTGGGCATTCTATTCCCGTCCATTGTTGAGAAAATAGCATTGTATTCTATCGGTGCGTTTCTTTACGGGATAATTCCTGCAAATATCGCAGGAGTTATGGAAGCTGTCGCAACCGGGGATGTATTTGTAAATCTCTTTACACAGCCGTCCGCACGTTATGTAATCAATATTTTGTTTTTCAATTGGACGTACATAGTATGTGGCATTGCGGTTTCTGTTCTTTGCGTTCTTATTCTCACGAAGGTGCAAAAGAACACAGAAAATAGCAAATAGAATTGTGGAGGTGGGATATGTTTGATGGTCTATATGCAGTAGTGATGTCCGGGTCGCTCATAGGGATATTTCTTCAAGTTGTCCCCATTACCTTTTTGGTAGGACTTGTTTACGCAATCTATCGACTTGTGAAAATCAGAAAGCGCGAACTGTCTGTTTCGTGGGGAGCAGAGATTATGCGTTGGCTTTTTGTTTGCTACTTAACAGGACTGATCAATCTTGTTCTTGTTCCGAGAAATTTTTGGACGTATATTTGGTTTTATCTGTATAACGGTTATAGCGGTGGTGAACTCGACCCCCTATTTTCCGGCAATTTCAACCTTGTTCCCACATTTTTGAAAGCTCAAACAGGCGAATTTACGATTGGGCGTTGGGTAAGAACAATGCTTGAGGGAAATCTTATCATCTTCTTGCCAATGGGGTTCTTCTTGCCTTTTGTTTCAAAGACCATAAACACACGGAACATTTTTGCTTTTGCTGTCATAACACCGATTGCGATTGAATTACTACAGCCTGTCATTGGGCGCAGTTTTGATGTTGATGATGTAATGATGAACTTTGCAGGAATCATCATTGACTATTTTATAACTCTTGGAATTAAGGCAACAGCAGCAAAGCGTTAAAACGTTAATTCCATACGCTGCTTCAAACATCTGCCGCACGACGGCAAAAGAAAAAAACCGTCGTGCAGCAGACATCTTTTCACGCCCCAATGATAACGCGGCGGTTTTGAGAAATCAAAGCCGCCGCGTTTTGTCATGCGACGACATTAAAGACATGGCGGCATAAAGGAGGCTGCCGCCATGTTGCATTATCATTATAGCCCCTAACAAGCGGGGATATTGCTCAAAAAAAGTGTCTTTTCGTTAAGGGATATTTCTGACTGTGTTGATGAACACACATATCACCATATAGCGGTATATATTTCCTTTGTAGCGCCCGGTTGCATTTTGCAATCGGGCGCATTTTGCTTCTCCAAAAGTTTTTTTGAAAAAGTTTTCTTTTTCGGTTGGCATATTCACGGCTTCGCCGTGGAGGGTTGCCGAAAGGGGATAAATACTAACCCGCCCCCGGGACGAAAGGGGGTGAGAACATGGATTACCCTAATCGGCTGGAATGGCAAACGAGATGTGAGTTTAATGCGTACTGCAAACGCGCTTTACGCAATGAACTGATTGACGCTTGCCGAGAGCGAAAGCGTAGGCAACTCCGCGAAGTGGTCTTTTCAGACCTGACCCCGCAGGAAGAAAGGCAGCTTTACACCGTTGACAAGTATTTTCAAGACGGCAACGAAGAAGCCTTTTGCGCAGGAGGCTTGAAGATTACTGCAAAACTGCTTGCCGAAGCTCTGCACACCCTGCCGGACGAAAAAAGACAAGCCGTATTGCTGTACTACTTTTTCAACATGACCGACGTTGAAATTGCGGAAGCGATGAAGATCCCCCGCAGCACAGTACAGTATCGGCGCACAAGCTCTTTTGAACTGCTGAAACGATATTTGGAGGAACGAGCCGATGAATGGAACGATTAGCAACAATTCCGATGAACGCGGCTTATTACCTTACCCGGTCATTTTAGCCGCGACGAAGGGAGACCCCGACGCTATGAAACTTGTCTTGCAGCATTACCAAAGCTACATAGCCCACCTGTCTATGCAGAAAATCCGCGACGAAAGCGGCAATACCTATTGGGGCATAGATGAGGACTTGCGGGAGCGGCTGCAAGCAAAGCTCATGCGGGCTGTCCTTAACTTCAAGGCAGATTAACGCAAAATGCAAAGCGTCCCCCTTTCCGCTTTGCGCGTTCAATCTGACCTTGACCCTGCTCCTTGACAAAGAAAGCGACGCAAGATAACGGCGGCGCAGTATAGGGCAAATCGGATACGTTCCTTTTGCGCCGAGCCATGCGGCGGGTGCGCCATGACCCCTATTCAGGGCGAGCGATCAACACCGCTGCCGCGAAGCAAGTTTAGCAGCTTGCGGGCAACGACGCGCAGAATACATAATGATACTCCCTTACAGCCACAGTCCGAGCGTTCAAAGCGTCGCAGGCAATGGGTAGGGCTGCATGAGAACCATGCAGGGGTGAAACTCCCGTGAGGTTGTGCTAACAACCGTCCGATTAAAGCCCCATTTATAAATCAAGACCTTTTAGCCATTACCACGAAAGGAGGTTATCTCATTGGCAAAAAAGGAAACATCAAATCCCACTGTGCCTGTGCTTCCCATGCTCAAAACGGTTGAGCAGATGAGCCGGATCAGCGGTATAGGGGAAAACAAGCTGCGCGAGCTGATGGACAGCGGCGAGCTTGAATATATACAAAACGGAAACCGCCGTTTGCTTGCCGACGCTGCTATTTGGGACTGGTACGAGAGGGCAAAGCGAAAGGTAGCTCACCAAAACCAAGAGGGAGGTAAGTAGCTATGGCGGTATCATCAAGAAAAGTTCAGAATAAGCGCGACAGCAACGGTGTTTTGACTGGAAAGGCAGGTACCGTCTATGATGTAAACATTAAATACACCGGGCAGGACGGGAAAAAGAAATCCTACGCAAAAAAGGGCTTTGCAACCAAAAAAGAAGCGACGCAGCATGAAGCTGAAATGAAAGCAAAGCTCGCCAATCCTGTTTACAGCCCGGTCGTTGCTTCACAAGGTAAGCAGACCGTCAAAGAGTATTTGGAGGAATGGGTAGAAAACCACGGCAAGGCTAACTTGCGTCCAAGCACCTTTGCAGGATATAAGAGCCATATTCGCAATCATATCGTGCCATATATCGGTCATGTGCAGCTTAACCAACTGACCCCGGCAATGCTTGATAATATGTTTCAGCAGCTATTTGACAAGGGCTTATCCAATAGCACCGTTCGATACGCGCAGCGCATATTGAGCGTATCAATGGAACACGCCCGGAAGTACCGATACATTGAACATAACCCCGCCCGCGACATTATAACAAAGTTCGGCAAGCAAGCGAAAACACCCGATCCGTACACCATTGAGCAAATGCAGACCTTTATGAGCAATGTGATAGGTACGGAATGGGAAATGCCTGTTGTGCTTGCCGGAATGTATGGGCTTCGCATGAGTGAAATTATCGGATTGCGGACAACAAACATTGACCTTGAAAAAATGCAGTTTGGCGTTGTAGAGCAAATGCCCTTCAAAGTGCCGCCGGGAACAAAGACCATTACGGAAATGGCTCCGACAAAATCCAATGATCGTATTTTGCCGATTACCGAAGAAGCATTGCCGTACTTCCTGCGGCAATTTGATCTGATTGCACGGCAAAAGGCTTTGACCGAGGCGGGCGGTGGGGTGTACTATGATAATAAGCTCTTTATTGCAAAGCCTGACGGTTCGCCGCAGCGCAGAGATAGAATGTCGGCAAACTTCGGACAGCTTATCCGACACCTTGAAATGCCGCATATCCGCTTTCACGATTTACGTCATACGGCAGCTACCAATATGCACCAGCTGACAGGCGACTTCTACACCGTTGGCGAGATTTTGGGGCATACATTAAAGGGCATTGGTATATCCCTTGGTATTTCCACAAACCTTGAAGCGGTAACGGCACAGTATGTTGATGTGCGGCTTGAAAGAAAACAAAGCGTATTGCAAACCTATCATAAAGCACTGCAACCGAAAACAACCGTTACAGGAAAAGAAGCAGGGCAAGAAACATCGAAGAAAGCGAAAAAGAAAAGCAGCGAAATGGAGCTATAACGGCAATATCTTTTTATAGCTCCGCGCTGCTTTTCATAGCTTTTTAGCAGTTCCGGGCACCATTGGGGCACCACAGCATACATCTTTCTTGTATAGTGTTCATGATGTGGAATGAGCTGGGCACCAAAAAGCGGGGCACCAAGGGCACCATTTGAATTGTTTTCCCCAAAATAGATGATGCCCGAGCAAGAGAAAAAGCCTTGAAAACATAGAGTTTTCAAGGCTTTTGTGGCGGAAGCGGTGGGATTCGAACCCACGTGCCCTTGCGGACAACTGCATTTCGAGTGCAGCTCGTTACAACCACTTCGATACGCTTCCGTGTATAAATATTCACTTTTGGGGACTAATCACATGATTTCGAGTCAGCCCCGTTATGACCACTTCGATACCGCTGCATATTCAGTTCGCTGTTATCAGCCAAACTATTATGCCATAACTTTTTGCGTCTTGCAAGGTCTTTTTTCGCATTCGGGGCATATTCTGTGCGTATGAAGACTGTCTATTTATCGGTACGCCTGAAAAATTACGAAAATGCGCTCGCGCTGGTCGGTGCGCCGCTCGCCGAAACGCCGGAGAACGCGGACGTTTTGCTGCTGCCTGGCGGGGGCGACATGCACCCGCGCTTTTACGGTCAAGCACTGAACGGCTCGGAAGATCTCGACGAAGCACGCGACGCGCGTGAGCTCACGCTGATTGACAACTTCCTGTGCGAGGGAAAGCCTGTCATCGGCATCTGCCGCGGGCTGCAAGTCCTCAACGTCTATTTTGGCGGCACGCTGCGTCAGCACATCGAGGGCCACAGTCAAATTGACGGCGTTGACCGGCTGCATGCCATCAACACCGCGCCGGGCCTTCTGCGCGAGCTGTACGGCACGCGCTGCACGGTCAACAGTGCACACCATCAGGCCGTCTGGCGGCTGGGGACGGGGCTTCAGGTCTTCGCCTGCGCGGAGGACGGTACGGTCGAGGCCGTCGGCCACAGGACGCTCCCCGTCTTTGCCGTGCAGTGGCATCCTGAGCGGCTGTGCGGCGCGTTCGCGCGGCCGGAAAGTGCTGACGGTGCAAGGCTTTTGCGCGCTCTACTCAGATAACATAAAAAAGCGCAGAAAAATTCTGAAAAAACGTTGACAAAACGGGACACTGATGCTATTATAACAGAGCTGACGATTTTTGCGGAGGGCGCATGCAGGTGTAGCACAATGGCTAGGGCACCAGCCTTCCAAGCTGGGGATGCGGGTTCGATTCCCGTCACCTGCTCCATTCAATTCGCGCCAGTAGCTCAGTTGGATAGAGCAACTGCCTTCTAAGCAGTAGGCCGGGGGTTCGAATCCCTCCTGGCGTACCATTTACAAGGCGCCCCTCAGCAAAGCAGCAAATATCGCACGGATACAGAATATGTGGTGGGTGTAGCTCAGTTGGTTAGAGCACCGGATTGTGGTTCCGGGTGTCGAGGGTTCGAGTCCCTTTACCCACCCCACAAAAAGAGAGGGATGGGATTTGGCCCCAGCCCTCTCTTCCCAATAGGGGTGTAGCCAAGCGGTAAGGCAAGGGACTTTGACTCCCTCATTCGCTGGTTCGAGTCCAGCCATCCCTGCCAGATTTTTACCGCTTCGGTGGTTTGGAATAGAATATGCTTCGTTAGCTCAGTTGGCAGAGCACCTGCCTTTTAAGCAGGGTGTCCGGGGTTCGAATCCCCGACGAGGCACCAAAAAAGAGAGACAGCTTTTGAGCTGTCTCTTTTCATTTGCTCTTTCCCGGGGCCGTACGAATTGACGCGCTCTGAAAATCATGGTAAAATTCTCTTATCAATACTCAGGAGGAATGCCGTATGAAACGCTGCAAGTTTTTGACTCTTATGCTCGCCTTGCTTTTGCTGCTGCAGAGCTCCGCGCTGGCGGCGGACAAGGGCAAAACCGTCACTGTCACGCTCCCGACGTTTGCCGTTACGCTCAACGATACCAAGATCGACAGCGCGCACAGCGAATATCCGCTGATCGTCTACCGCGATATTACGTATTTCCCCATGACCTACCACGCCTCGCGCTTCCTGCACCTCAAGAGCAACTGGTATCAGACCGAGCCCAAGGGCACGCTGTTTGTCGGCTACAGCGACGCGAGCGAGGACACGTGGACCGACACGCCTGCGACCAGTAAAAATACCGTGACCGCCAAGGCGACCGTCGCTGACTATCAGATCGCCGTCAACACGGTGGACAAGGGCAAATGCCTCGACAATTCCGCCGAGCCGTACCCGCTGCTTAACTTCCGCGGCGTGACCTATTTCCCGCTCACGTGGCGCTTTGCCGTGGAGGAGTTTGGCTGGGAGTATCACTTTGACGCCAAAAGCGGCCTGAGCATCCGTTCGGCCGAGCAGTTCCGGCCCGAGCTCGAGGACGCGCTGCTTGCAAGCTCCGCGCCGTCTGCCGCGCTGGTGCAGAAGACGTATTTTTACGGCGCGGACAAGTCTGAGTACGCGGGCGTTCCCTATTCCAATCTGGCCGGTGCGACCTTCGTCTACCGCAGAAGCGGCGGGGCGGCGGTGACGATCAAGGCACAAGAGCTCTTTTCTGACGGCGAATACTACTTTGACTGTCAGGACAGCGAGAACGCGCCCATGCTCAGCGGCGGTGTGCTGACGCTCTCCGCCCGCCGGACGGACAGTGCCGGTCAGGCGACCGTCACGCTCAAGATCGACCTGCGCAGCGGAACGCTGCTGCCGTAATTTACCCCTAAGGAGACTCGCATTGAACATCACGACCATTTTATTCGACCTGGACGGGACGCTGCTGCCGATGGATCAGGAGGCGTTCACGACCGGATACTTCAAGTTCCTCGCCAAAAAGCTCGCGCCCTACGGCTACGAGCCCAAATCCCTCGTCGACGCCATTTGGGCGGGCACGGCGGCCATGGTCAAAAACGACGGCAGCTGCACGAACGAGCAGGCCTTCTGGAAGAAGTTCGCGGCGATCTACGGCGAGGAAAAGTGCCAAAGCGACCAGGGCCTTTTCGAGGATTTCTACGCCAATGAGTTCAACGCCGCGCGCGACATCTGCGGCTTTAATCCCGCGTCGGTGGAGACGGTCCATAAGCTCAAAGAGTGCGGCTACCGCGTTGCGCTGGCGACGAATCCGATCTTTCCCCACATGGCGACGGAGAACCGCATCCGCTGGGCGGGCCTTGTGCCGGAGGATTTTGAAATTTACACGACCTACGAGGCCTCGACCTTCTGCAAGCCGAATCCTGCTTACTACCTCGAGGTCGCGCGCACGCTCGGCGTCAAGCCGGAGGAGTGCCTGATGGTCGGCAACGACGCGACCGAGGACATGGCTGCACGCGAGGTCGGGATGGATGTCTTTCTTTTGACCGACTGTCTCATCAACGCGAAAAACCGCGACCTGAACGCCTATCCCCGCGGCGATTTTGCCGCGCTGAACGCTTACATTGACGCACTGCAATAAAAAACTGCCGCCCAAACGGGCGGCAGTTTTTACTTTTCGAACACTACTTTCTGCTTTTCCCGTTCTGCGCGGTGACGAGGCGGAAGATCGTGGACACCAGCAGGATCGCCACGGCGATGCTGCCCGCGACGCCCGCGGTCTCAAGTCCTTTGTGCACCGCGGCCTGCACATCGCCGCCCAGGCCGAGGCTCATCGTGTAGTAAATGCCCGCGCCCGGCACCAGCGGCAGGAGCGAGATGACAAGGTACGACGTGACGGGGTATTTGCGCGAGCGCGCCATAAGCTCAGAATACAGCGCCGAGACGACGGCGGCGAAGAAATTCATGCTGTAAATGCTCATGCCCAGATCACGGCAGAGCAGGTACGTCATCCATGTGAACACGCCGCCGAGCGCGCAGAGAATGCTGCCCCAGTCGTGCACATTGAAGAGGATGAAAAAGCCCGTACAGGCGACGAAGATCATCACGGCCTGTGCCCAGGCGGGATAGCTCGCTGAGCCGGACGCGACCGTCATCCCGTATACGCCAGACGTGACGCGCCATGCCGCCGCCGTGCCGAGCGCGATGGCGAACGCCGAGAGAAGCACCTGCACGATGCGGTTGATGCCGGAGTTCGTATCGCCGTAAATGATGTCGCGCATGGAGGTCGTGATGAGAAGGCCGGGGACCAAGATCATTAAGGTGCCGATGATGACAAAGTCGATATAGTCGACCAGATGGAAGCCCGCGGCGAGATACGCCGGCACCGCCATGGCGAACGCCTCGACGATGGTGCTGAAAAACGGGTTCGTCTCGCGCCTGTCCATCTGGCGCGAGACAAAGCCGATGATGAGGCCAAGAAGGCCCGCGAACAGGCTGTCGCGCAGCGTGCCGCCAAACACCGGGCAAAAGCCCGCCGCGGCGCAGAAATTGCCCAGGTAATAAACGGGCACCGAGTAGTGCCGCCGCCCCTTGAGCGTTTCGTCGAGCCACTGCGCGGCGACGCTCGGGTCAGGCGTTTCGGCGCAGATGCGGCGCGAGAGCGCGTTGAGCTTTTCCACCGACTCGAGGTCATTGCCGTGAAAGCCGACTCGCTTCATCACCATCAAAGGCTTGCCGTTGGCCGCCTCGAGGCTGACCATCACGCAGTTGGGGATGGAAAAGGTCTCGCATTCAATGCCGTAGGCGCCGATGATGCGGCGTATCGTCTCTTCGACGCGGAACGTCTCCGCCCCGCTGAGCGCCAGATGATAGCCGACGCGCGCGGCCAGATCGGTCAAAAGGTAATAATCCATAAAAAATCCTCATATTTTTGGGAAATTTTCCGTCAGCGGGCCTTATATTACAGCGAAACGACCGTCCTGTCAATGCTGACAGGGCGGTCACGCAAAAAACATTTGCCATTTTGCCGCGGCGGCACTATACTGGTGCTCGGTCAAGCGGAAAACAGAAAGAAATGAGAGAGATCATGGGAACTACAGTCAAAAAGCATGAGATCGACATGCTGCACGGCTCCATCTGGAATAAGCTGCCGCTCTTTGCCCTGCCGGTCGCGGCTACGGCGATCTTGGAGCAGCTCTTCCACGCCTCGGACGTTGCCATCGTCGGCAACTTCACGGGCGATGCGCGCACAGTCGCCGTCGCGGCGGTGGGCGCAAACGGCCCGATCATCGGCCTCATCGTCAACCTTTTCATCGGCATCGCGCTCGGCGCGAACGTCGTCATCGCGAACGCCATCGGCTGCCGCGACGACAATGCCGTCAAGCGCGCGGTGCACACGGCCATTGTGTTCGCTGTGTGCGGCGGCGCGGCGGTCGCGCTGCTTGGTCAGCTCATCGCCTCGCCGCTTTTGAGTATTCTCAATGTGCCGGAGGACGTGTTCCCCTATGCGCTTTTGTATCTGCGCATTTATCTTCTCGGCATGCCGGTGATATTGCTCTACAACTTTGAGGCCGCGATCTTCCGCAGCATCGGCGACACGAAAGTGCCGCTCGCGGCGCTCGCGATCTCCGGTGTGCTGAACGTGCTGCTGAACCTCTTTTTCGTCATTGTGCTGCATATGACGGTCAACGGCGTCGCCATCGCCACGGTGGCGGCCAACGCCGTGAGCGCGGCACTGCTCTACGTCCGCCTGACGCGCACGGATAAATGCGTGCGCGTGGAGCGGAAAGCGCTGCGCATCGACGGCGCGAGCTTGAAGCGCATTTTGAGCATCGGCCTTCCCGCGGGCGTGCAGAGCGCGGTGTTCTCGTTCGCCAACATCGTCATCCAGTCGGCCATCAACACCCTCGGCACGGTGGCGATCGCGGCGTCGAGCGCGGCGTTCAATGTGGAAATTCTCGCCTACGACGTGCTCAACTCGTTTTCGCAGGCCTGCACGACCTTTGTCGGCCAGAACTACGGCGCAGGGCAGATCAAGCGCTGCAAGAAGACGATGCAGCTCAGCTTTTTGGAGGGAGCCATCGCGACATTTGTCTCGGTCGTTGTCCTGCTGCTGAGCGCAAGGTCGCTGCTCGCCATTTTCAACAGCGATCCCGAGGTCATTGCCATCGGCTATATTCGCCTTGCGACGATCCTGCCGGCGTATGTTTTCTGCCTGATCTACGAAATACTCTCCGGGTATCTGCGCGGCTTCGGCATTTCGCTCGCGCCCGCACTTTTGACGATGCTCGGCGTGTGCGGTATCCGCATCGCGTGGGTCAAGTTCGTCTTCCCGACGAGCATGACGTTCCAGACCGTCATGTGGGTCTATCCCATCAGCCTTGGCGCGACGGCGATGCTGATCCTCTGCGCCGTGCTGATCTACCGCCCGTCCAGACGCTTTGCGGGCCTTGAAACGGAAGAAGAGGACAAGTGAGGGGGAACCCTCACTTGTCAAAATGCTCCCAGAAGGCGCGCACGGCGGCCTCGTACGCGCCGCGGCCCATGTAATAGCTCATCGCGTGATCCGCGCCGGGCACGACGAGCAGCTTGCAGGGCGCGGCGCAGGCGTCGCGGTTTTCAAACGCCATTTTGAGCGGGACGAAGTGGTCGTCCTCGCCGTGGATCAGTAAAATCGGAACATCGGTATTTTTGAGCGCCTCGACGGTGGAGTAGCTGCCGGACGAGGCGTTCAGTCTCTTCTGGCACAGAAGATCGGCGATGACGGTTGCTGCGCGGACAGGAAGATGCAGGTTCTTCCCCATCACGTGCTGCCAGATCGCACGCGGCGAGGTGTAGGCCGAGTCGGCGATCACGCCGTGCACCGCGGCGGGGAGAATATCGCCTGCGGCCATGAGCACCGTCGCCCCGCCGAGCGACACGCCCATAAGGTAAACGGGCAGGCCGGGGAAGCGTTCGGCTGCCCAGTTTGCCCAGTCGACGCAGTCGTAGCGCTCGGTCAGGCCGAAGCCGATGTAGTCGCCCTCGCTCTCGTTCTGCGCGCGCTGCTCCACATAGAGCACGCTGCACTGCTCGCGGCTTAAAAAGTCCGCGAGCAGGCCGAAATCGCGGTACCACGCTGAGCGCCAGCCGTGAAACGCGATCACAAGGCGCTTGGCCTTTTCGCATTCACGAAGATGGCCCACGAGCGTCAAGCCCTCGCGGTTTTCGAGTAGCACTGTCTCCGTTTCCGAAGACGCAAGCTTTTTCGCGGCGGCGCGCTGCGCCTCACGGTAGGGCTCGTCGCGCTTTTCGCCCGTGAGCTGGGCGCTGCCCTTATTTTTGAGCGCCTTGGGCGCTTCGCGCTTCATCGCGACGTCCATCAGCGTTCTCGTCACGCCGTAGGCCGCCGCGCCGTAGAGTGCCGCCGCAGCCGTGACGAATATAGCCGCTTTTGCCGTTTTTTTCATAACTGTGATCTCCTTGTAGCCAAACTGTAAACTCTTATCTTGGGTACTGGACAGGGATATTTTCCCGTGTTATACTCCAAGCTAATCTAAGTTCCGGGCGGTTTTGACCGCCCGTCTCTTCTTTCAGCGTAGCAAAAACTCCGGCTTTTTGCTACGTTCAGTTTTTCCCGTTTGTATGCACTTCCTGCCGGAAATTTCAATGATCGGAGGAACGCATTTTCATGAACGAAGTCAAGTCCCCGAAAAAGCCGCTGCTGTACTACTACTTTGTGGCGATGCTGCTTGTGATGCTCTTCAACTTCATCGCCATGCCGTGGATCTCTGAGCACCAGATCAAGGACGTCGACTACAACACTTTCGTCACCATGACAGAGCAGGGCGAGGTCGGCCGGGTCGAGATCCAGGAGCAGTCCAACCGCATTCTCTTCACCAGCAGCGATGAAAAGACCGTCTACAAGACGGCGATGGTGCCTGACGACGGTTTGGTGCAGCGCCTGCTGGACGCGGGCGTCTCCACCACGGGTGAGGAGATCGAGCAGACGTCCACGCTCGTCAGCATTCTCGCCTGGGTGCTGCCCATCATCATCTTTGTCGCGCTGGGACAGTATGTGTCGCGCAAGATGATGGAGAAGATGGGCGGCGGAGGCAACTCCATGATGTTCAACATGGGCAAGTCCAACGCCAAGGTGTACGTCAAGTCCGCCGAGGGCATCAAGTTTGACGATGTCGCGGGCGAGGACGAGGCCAAGGAGAGCCTCACCGAGGTCGTCAACTACCTGCACGACCCCAGCAAGTATCAGGAGATCGGCGCGTCGATGCCCAAGGGCATTCTGCTCGTCGGCCCTCCGGGAACCGGTAAAACGATGCTTGCCAAGGCGGTCGCCGGCGAGGCGAATGTGCCGTTCTTCTCGATGTCGGGCTCTGAATTTGTCGAAATGTTCGTCGGCATGGGCGCGAGCAAGGTGCGCGACCTCTTCAAGCAGGCCAAGGAAAAGGCCCCCTGCATCGTCTTCATCGACGAGATCGACGCCATCGGCCAGAAGCGCAGCGGCGGCCAGTACGGCGGCAACGACGAGCGCGAGCAGACCTTGAACCAACTGCTTACCGAAATGGACGGCTTTGAGGGCAACAACGGCGTCATCATTCTCGCCGCCACGAACCGCCCCGAATCCCTCGACCCCGCGCTCACGCGCCCCGGCCGCTTCGACCGCCGCGTGCCGGTCGAGCTGCCCGACCTCAAGGGGCGTGAGGCCATTTTGCAGGTCCACGCCAAGAAGATCAAGGTCGCCGAGGACGTTGACTTCAACAAGATCGCGCGCATGGCCTCCGGCGCTTCCGGCGCGGAGCTTGCCAACATTGTGAACGAAGCGGCGCTGCGCGCCGTGCGCGACGGCCGCCGCTTTGCCACGCAGGCAGACCTTGAGGAAAGCATCGAGGTCGTCATCGCGGGCTACCAGAAGAAAAACGCCATCATGACCGACGAGGAGAAGAAGATCGTCTCCTACCACGAGATCGGCCACGCGCTCGTGGCGGCGATGCAGACGCACTCCGCCCCCGTGCAGAAGATCACCATTGTGCCGCGCACCTCGGGCGCGCTGGGCTACACGATGCAGATCGAAGAGGGCAACCATTATCTCATGAGCAAAACCGAGATGGAGAACAAGATCGCCACGCTGACCGGCGGCCGCGCCGCGGAAGAGGTCGTGTTCCACTCCGTCACGACCGGCGCGTCGAACGATATTGAGCAGGCGACGAAGCTCGCCCGCGCGATGATCACGCGCTACGGCATGAGCGACGATTTCGACATGGTCGCGCTTGAAACGGTCAACAATCAGTACCTCGGCGGCGACGCATCGCTCGCTTGCTCTGCCGAGACGCAGACGAAGATCGACCAGCGCGTTGTGGAGCTGGTGAAAGCGCAGCACGAAAAGGCTGTGAACATCCTCACCGAGAACCGCGCGAAGCTCGATGAGCTGGCGCAGTACCTCTACGAGAAGGAGACCATCACGGGCGAAGAGTTCATGAACATCGTGAACGCGAAGTAAACCCCATAAATAGAAAGAAGGCACAGCCGAGCGGCTGTGCCTTCTTTTTGCTATTTACAGGTTGCTTTCTTTTCTGCTCGTGCGGCTGCGCAGGTAGTCGCCGAGGGTCGTGATGCAAAGGAGCGTCACGACTAAAAATGCGCCGGGGATGAGCAGGATCCACCACGCGTCGGTCATCAGCGCCTTTTCCGCGAGCGAGAGCATGCTGCCCCAGGTCACGACCTCGATGGGCAGGCCGAGGCCCATGAAGCTGAGCGTCGATTCGGCGATGATGGTGCTGCGCACATTCATCACCACCATGAAGAGGATGGACGAGAAGAAATTCGGCGCAAGGTGACACCGCAGAATGTGGAAAAAGCTGCCGCCCATGCACTTCGCCGCGATGACGTACTCGCTTGCGCGCAGCGTCGAAATGACGGTCGAGCCGACGCCGATGAACAGCGACAGCCGCCCGCCGTACCAGATCATCGAGAAGATGTCGCGCCCCATCGTGTCCGTGCCGAACAGGAACTCGCGGCACGGCGCGGCCGAGCAGTGAGCCAGGTCGAGATACGTCGGGTCCTTCGTCATGATAATGCGCCAAAACTTTCACAAACAGAAAAGGATGATATCACAATGAAAGAAAACCGTAAGCTTTTGAGAGAAGTCCTCAAGGACATCCGCCGCGATATGACGGACGAGGAAGTGCTGAACCTGCTGGCAGACAGCAAAATTTCCGAAAATCTCGCGGGTGAGAAGGAAAATACACCCTCGGCCAGCGGGCGGCGGACGCCATTGCCAAATTTGCGGGCAGCTGGGCGTTCATCTTTTCCTTCACCGGCGTGCTGATTTTGTGGATGCTTGTCAACACGCTGCTCGCGGCAAAGGCGTTCGACCCGTACCCCTTCATCCCGCTCAATCTGGTGCTCTCTTGCGTGGCGGCCATTCAGGCACCGCTCATCATGATGAGCCAGAACCGGCAGGAGGAAAAGGACCGCCGCCGTGCAGAGAACGATTATAAGGTCAACCTCAAGACAGAGATCATGATCGAGGATCTTTACGACAAGGTCAATGCCATCCTGGCCAGACAGACCGCACTGGAAAAACAGCTGACGGAGAAGGGCGAAAGCGCAGGGCAAAAATGAGGGAGGACAGAGCCGTCCTCCCTCATTTTTTGCTGTTTTTGCGCAACGCGGAATCATCCTCCGCAGACCTGGGAGCTTTTGTTGAGATGCCTCTCCGGCGCGTAAAGCCCTTATACGTGCAAGACTCTATGTTGCTTTACAGCCGGAAGTGCTTCTTAAGTTCTTGGTTTTTCCCCAGCACCAGCAGCGTCATATCAGCGTCCAGCACAGTTTCCGGGGAGATGTTCACATCGGTCTTGCCGTTCCGCTTCACGCCGAGGATGTTGACGCCGTATTTTCTGCGGATGTCCAGCTCGCCGATGCTGCGGCCCTGCCAATCCTCCGGCACGGCAACCTCGATAATGGCGTGCTGCTCGTCCAGCTCAATGTAGCTGAAAATATGGTTGGCGGTATAGCGGATGGCCGCCCACTTCGCCAGCTGCTTTTCCGGGTAGGCGACCGCGTCCGCGCCGTTGCGCAGCAGAAATTTCGCCTGCACGTCCCGCTCCGCGCGGGATACCACATAGTTTGCTCCCAGCTCCTTGAGCAGCGACGTCGTCTCCAGTGAATTCTGGAAATCCCCGCTGATGGTGACATAGCAGACATCGTAATTGCTCACGCCCAGCGAGCGCAGAAAGTCCACGCGAGTGCTGTCACCGATCTGCGCGTTGGTGACAAAGGACATGCACTCGTTGACGCGCTCCTCGTCTTTGTCCACTGCCATCACCTGATGGCCCAGCTCGTTGAGCTGCATGGCAAGATGCCGCCCGAAGCGGCCCAGTCCGATCAATAATACCGTTTTCATCGTGTGCTCCTTTCAGCCTACGGTAATTTTCTCCTGCGGATAGCGGGCGTAAGTCAGATCATGCCCGGAGAATGCGGCGTAGATCAAGGTCAATCCGCCGACGCGCCCGAAATACATCAGCAGGATGAGAATGCTCTGCGACAGGACTCCCAGCTGCGGCGTCAGCCCCAGCGTCAGGCCCACCGTACCGGCGGCGGACGCTGTTTCATAGAGACAGGCACCGAGGGGAAGCTCCTCCGCTGTGCTGATGACCGCCGCCCCCGCAAAGGTCAGCCCCAGATACAGCAGCAGAATGGCGGCGGCGTTGCGGACAGTGGATGTCTCCAATCTGCGGTGGAAGAGCTGCAGATCCTCTCGCCTGCGGAAGGCGGCAATGGCGTTGGCAATGAGAACTGCCAGCGTCGTGACCTTCATGCCGCCCGCCGTGGAGCCGGGTGCTCCGCCGGTGAGCATCAGCAAAATGGTGACCGCCTGAGAGGCATCCGTCATCTCCGTCAGATCCATTGTGTTATAGCCGGCCGTTCGCGGCGTGACCGACTGAAAAAGGGAGGCCAATATCCGCTCTCCCACGGGGAGGTCCGCAAAGTCTGTCAGATAAAAGAGAAACGCCGGAATCGTGATCAAAAGCGCCGTCGCGCTCAGAATGACCTTGCTCTGCATCCGGTAACGCCGCAGGTGCAGACCGTGCGTACAGACATCGTCCCACGTTAGAAAGCCGATGCCGCCCACGATGATCAGCAGCATGATCACAATGTTGACCAGCGGGTCTGCGGCATAGGCCGTCAGCGAGGGGTAGAGGGAATCCGTCCGCCCCAGAATATCGAAGCCTGCATTGCAGAAGGCGGAAACGGAATGGAAAACGGACATCCATACGCCCCGCAGTCCATAGTCCCGGCAAAAGGCTGGCAGCAGCGCCAGCGCGCCCAGCAGCTCGACCAGAAAGGTCCCCTTGAGGATAAATCTCGTCAGGCGCACGATGCCGCCCACCGCAGGGGCGGAGATGGCGTCCTGCATGGCGCTGCGCTCCTTGAGCGTGATGTTCCGCCCGGCGAGCATCAGGAAGGTCACCGCACCGGTGATCACCCCCAGCCCGCCGATCTGGATCAGCAGCAAAATGACCGTCTGGCCGAAGGCGGACCAGTAGCTGCCGGTATCCTGCACCACCAGCCCCGTCACGCAGACAGCGGAAGTGGAGGTAAACAGTGCCTCATGAAACGGCGTCCAGACCCGCTGTACTGTGGCGATAGGCAGCATCAGCACCAGCGCCCCCAGCAGGATCACGCCCGCAAAGCCGAGGATCATAATTTGAAAAGAAGTCAAATGCCGCTTTAAGCGAAACAAAGTCTCCGTCACATCACACACCTCCTTGAAACAATGGTACTCTCAATTTGCCGTACAGTATAGCACGGCTTTTGCAATGTGTCTGTATGTATCTTGTACAATTTTCGGGTGCAGAGTCCTTATTTGCAGCCCGGAGGCGGGCTGCAAAGCTGCGGTTGACAGACTTTGGTGCATAGAATTCTCCGCGTGACCTGTAAATCTTTCCTGTTTTTTTACAGAAACCGTTGCCTTTTTTCAATATTTGTTCTAAGATAAGCTCTCTATCTGTCATATTCAGCTGAAATTCTACGAAGCTTTTTAAAAAAGTCCCAACAGGAGAACTAATATGCTCAAAGAAAAAACATCCGATGTATCCATGACAAATACAAATCAAGGCTCTGGCACTGCTGCTGAAGCGGCAGTGCCCATGAGCCATGGCCTTTGGAATACGTGGCGCAAAAATCTCCTGCTGTTCTGCCTGACCGGCGTTTATGTGGAGCTGTGCCTGCATCTGTGCGTATTCGGCTCGATGGACCGGTACGCGGGATATCCTGCCCTGTTTGGCCTGCTGGGTGGCGCACTCTGCACGCTGGTAGTCTCAAGCCTGCCAAAGGTTCTGCGCCAGATCACAGGGGTTTTCCTGGTCGCGGCACAGGTGCTGCTGGCCGAGGTGCAGCTGGTCTATCACTGCATCTTCGGAGATTTCATGCCCGTCAGCCAGATCGGCATGGGCGGAAATGTGGTCGTCAATTTCAACTCGCAGCTTCTCTATGGGATCCGCCAAAATCTGCTGAAGATCCTGCTCCTCCTGCTGCCGCTGATCGTCGTGATCCTCTGCCTTGCCCTGCGAAGGGGGCAGGCTCTGAAGCTGCGGCTGCGCTGGAAACAGACTATGGCCTCCTTTGCCGTGCTCCTCGCACTGCTGCTGACGGTCACGGGACTCATGTATGTTGGACGGGACAACGCCTTTTCCGTCTATCGTACCTTCACCAATGTGAACACCTCCACCGACAGCAGTTATAAAAAAATCGGTATGCTGGCCACCACGGCGCAGGAGCTTCGATACATGCTCTTCAGCGGCAGCGGCAGCATTATGATCACGCCGTCGTCCTTGAATATAAGCGATGTTCCGCGGACATACAGCAGCAACTCCTATAACGTGATCGAAAGCATCGATTTTACGGCTCTTGCAGACAGTACCGACAGCGATATTCTCAAGGCCACAGACGAGTATCTATCAAATGCAGCACCCACCCGCAAAAACAACTACACAGGACTTCTTAAGGACTATAACCTCATCACCATCTGCGCCGAGAGCTTCTGCCCGTGGTTTATCAGCGAGGAGCTGACGCCGACGCTCTACAAGCTGAGCCATACGGGTATTCTCTTTGAAAATTACTACGGCACGTTCCAGTCCGTCACCACCAACGGCGAATACACCATGTGCATGGGGCTTTATCCGGATATGTCCCGCACGAAGACGGATTCCAGCTTCAATGTGGCGGGCACCAACTATCTGCCGTTCTGCCTGGGCAATGCGCTCAAGGGCATGGGCTATCAAGCCTGGGGCTATCACGACTACATCGGGGATTTCTACAACCGGAACATCACCCACGCCAACATGGGCTACACGTTCAAGGCGGCGGATTCCGGTCTGGCCATGAAGATCGACTGGCCCTCCTCCGATCTGGAGATGATGGAGGCCTCCGTGGACGACTACATCAACAGCGGAGAACCCTTCCACGCCTATTACATGACCTTCAGCGGTCACTACCAGTACAACTGGGACAACGCCATGAGCGCCAAAAACCGCGACGCGGTGAAAGATCTGCCCTATTCTGAGCCGGTGAAGGCGTACATCGCCTGCAATCTGGAGTTGGAATACGCACTGGAGTACCTGATGCAGCGGCTGGAGGAAGCTGGCGTTGCCGACAAGACCTGCATCGTTCTGACCAACGACCACTACCCCTACGGCCTGACCGAAGACGAGTACAACGAGCTGGCAGGGCAGACGCTGGACACCACCTTTGAGAAGTACCGCAACAGCTTCATCTGCTATGTTCCCGGCCTTTCAGAGAACATCGTGGTGGATGAATACTGCTCCACGGCGGACATCTTGCCGACACTGCTGAATCTCTTCGGCGTGGACTACGATTCCCGCCTGCTGGCGGGCACCGATGTACTCTCCAGCGGCCTCCATGCAGCGGTGCTGTCGGATAAGTCCTTTCTGACGAAGACCTTCCGCTATGACGCCGGTACGGAAACCGTGATCCCCGCCGACGAGAATACCACAGTCTCCGACAAGCTGGCGGAAGCCTACCGGCTCTATGTGGACAGCAGGTTCCAGCTCTCCGGCAACATCCTCAACAGCGATTACTACGCCCACGTCTTTGCCAGGGAGTCCAGCGGCGGAAGTCTTGCGGACACGGTGGTATTCACGGACATCAAGAGCATTTTCAATCAGGCCAGCGTTCTCTATATGTACCGCAAGGGCTATGTGGAGCCGGAAGCGCCGGACACCTTCGGCGGCAAGGCCACGGCAAGGCTGGGCGAGTTCATCGATGTGCTCTACCGCATCGCGGGTCGTCCGGAAACGGACAACACCGCCCTTCCGGCTGACTACGAGAACGAGGAATTCAACGCGGCCCATCCCTATTATCATGCCGTGTGCTGGGCCTATCAGACAAGGCTGCTCCGGCAAAATGATCCCAATACCGAATACGATGACAAGGTGGACTATCAGACGGCGTGCGTACTGATCCGCCGCTACGCGATCATGGCAGGCGTCGATACCGGCGTGAATCAGACGCAGCTCAGGCAGCTTCTTCGGGATGCCCCCGATCTTGGCAGAGAGGCAGCCAAAGCGATGCTCTGGTGCGATGAGAGAGACATCACCACCCGGGACAGCAACCTTGACGAGCTACTGGTGTCCGCTGGCACCCGCATCAGCCGCTATCAGATGACGTCGTTCCTGTTCTACCTCTGCACCTACGAGCTGGATATTGGCAGCTGAGCATGCGGCGCAGATCCTGCCGGAGAAGTGTTCCGCGACCGATTCGCAAAAAGAGTCGCCTTTCTCGGCTGTGTACCGGAAGATACCTATTCGATGCCGCACTACGCTTAATGTTGGAATCAGTAAACATACTCACAAGCATTACACTCAGTGTAGACCTAATGTAGATTCAGACCATTCTGTGTTTACGAAAGTTTACATTGAGTGTAATTTTTTCTGCCTTGAATGGGTGGTCAAACAGGGCCGGTTTTCTACATTTATTACGAAGGAATGAGACATCCACCCCCCTATGCAGGGTAATTTCGGCACGGACCGCGACCATTACATGAAATCGCTTATGCGCCCTGACCTCCTCATTCTGGATGATTTGGGGGCAGAGCGTAACACCAGCTTCGGCAAGGAGCGCGTATTCGATGTGGTTGACAAGCGGCTGCTGACCGGCAAGCCCATGATCGTCACCACGAATATCCCGCTTTCCGTTATGAAGCAAGCTGTCGATCTGGATGACCGCCGCATTTTTGACCGCATCTTGGAGGTCTGCGTCCCCATCATGTTCGATGGAGACAGCTTCCGCAAAAACACCGCTGCCGACAATCTGAAAACGGCGGCTCGTCTGCTCGGCTGATAAACCCAAGAAAGGAGCTTTTACATGGAGAATTGCATCGGCACCGTTCCGATCCATCTCAAAATGACGCTGACGATTAAGGAAGCCGCAGCATACAGCAACATTGGGATCAACAAGATTGACAGTATGCTGAGAACGCCCAACTGCCCCTTCGTCTTGTTCGTCGGGACAAAAAAGCTGGTCAAACGCAGGGAGTTCGAGCAGTTCATCAGTGAAAAACTGGTGATATAAGTGGCTTCGGAAGATTTACAAATAAGTGGAGAGTTTTTTCACACGATGGCTTGAGAAGGAGAACGTTATATGCTATAATTTATATGTAGTAGTGCGTCCTTCAAGGCTGCGAAGATGAATGATTTGATTTACAAGCACCCGATGGACGGCGTTCGCTACACAAAGCCGGTCCGAGCGCCGGACGACATTCACTTTTTGACGCGGGATGAGCAAATCAGATTTTTTGAAGTTGCGAAACGTTCCCACAACTACAATCAGTACGCGCTGATCCTTGAAACCGGCTTGCGTACCGGCGAGATGATCGGACTGACGTGGGATGCGATTGACTTTGAAAAGCGCACGCTCACGGTCAACAAAACATTGGAGTTTCGACACGGTGAACAGTATTGGCGTGCGGGTCCTCCGAAAACGCAGCACAGCTACCGCACAATACCGTTGACGGATCGGGCTTATGAAATCCTCAAAGGTATTTGGGACAGCCGTCCGGAGCAAAAGGAGTCACCGACGCTGGACAAAACGCTTGAGTACATAGACCGGCGCACGGGCGTTTCTTCTCGGCTTGTCATGCGTGATCTTGTTTTTATCAACTGGCGAACAGGAGAGCCAGCGAAGAACAGTTCCTATGATACCCACTTATATAAGCTCTGCGACGTAGCAGGGATCAAGCACTTTTGCATGCACGCCCTGCGACATACCTACGCTACAAGAGCAATCGAAAGCGGTATGCAGCCGAAGGTGCTGCAAAAACTGCTGGGTCATGCCAGCATCAAAACAACAATGGATCGGTATGTTCATGTGACTGCCGAATCGCTGGATTATGCCATCAAGCAATTTCAGCAAAATGGTGTAGTCTGATGAAATCCAATAAAGCCAAATGCGAAAATGGTGTAAAAATGGTGTAACAGCCAAGACACCAAACGCTGAAACCCCTTGAAAATCAAGGATAATCGAAGGAGAATGAGTACAAATGAAACTAGGTATCGTCGGACTGCCGAATGTCGGCAAGTCCACTCTCTTCAACGCGATCACCAACGCGGGCGCGGAAAGCGCCAACTACCCCTTCTGCACCATCGAGCCGAATGTCGGCATGGTGGCCGTTCCCGACGAGCGCCTCGATAAGCTCGCCGAGATGTACCACCCCAAGAAGAAGACCCCCGCCGTCATCGAATTTGTCGACATCGCGGGTCTTGTCAAGGGCGCAAGCCAGGGTGCGGGTCTCGGCAACAAGTTCCTTGAGAACATCCGCCGCACGGACGCCATCGTGCACGTTGTGCGCTGCTTCGACGATGAAAACATCATGCACGTCGTGGCCGACGCGAGCACGAACGTCCCCGTCGACCCCCTGGGCGACATTGAGACCATCGACCTGGAGCTCATCATGGCAGACCTTGAGATGGTCAACCGCCGCGTCGAAAAGGCGACGAAGATGGCCAAGGGCGACAAGAAGTTCCTGCACGAGGTCGAGCTCTTCTCTGCTCTGGCCAAGCACCTCGACGCGGGCAAGAGCGCGCGCACGTTCGAGGTTTCGTCCGACGACGCTGAGCTCATCGCGACCGCCGATCTTTTGAGCCTCAAGCCCATCATCTACGCCGCGAACATGGACGAGGACGGCTTTGCGAATCAGGACGGCAACCAGTATCTCCAGCAGGTCAAGGAGCTCGCCGACCGCGAGGGCGCGCAGGTGTTGCCGATCTGCGCCAAGCTCGAGCAGGACATCGCCGAGCTCGACGGCGAGGACCGCGCGATGTTCCTCGAGGAGCTCGGCATTCAGGAGTCCGGCCTCGACCGCCTGATCAAGTGCTCCTACGCGCTGCTCGGCCTCATCTCGTTCCTGACCTACGGCGAGGACGAGTGCCGCGCCTGGACCATCAAAAACGGCACCAAGGCTCCGCAGGCCGCGGGCAAAATTCACTCCGACATCGAGCGCGGCTTCATCCGCGCCGAAACGATCAATTTCGACGACATGATCCGCTGCGGCAGCGTCGCGGCGGCAAAGGAAAAGGGATTGCTGCGCAGCGAGGGCAAGGAGTACGTCGTCAAGGACGGCGACATGATCTACTTCCGCTTTAACGTGTAAAATTCCGAAAATTCCATCATAAATTTCCAAAGACGGTGCAGCTCAGCTGCACCGTCTTTTTTAAGTGAAACGGGTGCGCTGCCATGGTAGCGATTCTGCAAACCGTTGGTATCACAGGAAAAACCGCACTTTAAATTTTTGGACCGCTACCAAACCACTACCACGACTGGCCCGCAAAGCGCTTGAATACAAGGAAAGGCGAAAATCCTAAGGGGATGCGATATCCACTGGATTGAACAATTTTTTCTTTATTATGCTGCATTTTGATTATTTTCTATTGTTTCTGCAACAATTTGAGGATTTGCAAATTTTGGCAGCAATCACGGGAAAGCGGGAGAGACGGCGGGTGTTCGGCCGCGAGAAGATAGAAATTTATGAAAGGAGAGTAACATCTATGAAAAAGTTACTCGCAATGGTGCTGGCTCTGGTCATGACTCTGTCTCTGGCCGTCAGCGCCAACGCCTTCAAGGATGACAAGAGCATCAGCGATGATTACGCTGAGTCTGTTGCCGTTCTGAATGGCATGGGTGTGTTCAAGGGTTATGAGGATGGTTCCTTCAAGCCCGAGGGCAACATCACCCGCGCTGAGGTAGCTACGATCATCTATCGTATAGATACTCAGATGTTCTTTTTTCATGGTTTCTACAACCATTCTCTTGAACTCCGGCGTATATCGTTTGTTTGGTACTCCTTTTGGCATAGCAAAACACCCCACTTGTTAGACAGTATGATATACTGTCTAACAAATGGGGTGCAGTTCAGAAGAGCGTAGTTGGTTGTACGTTTCAATGCAAGATCCTCCGTTATGATAGAAATAAAAAAGCACTGCCGAAGCAGTGCTTTCATGTTTCGCAAACATGAAAAAAGATGCAGGGCGAAACGGTACAACAAAGCAAAATAACCCTAAATAACTGAGATTATGACGGATTTCGCAAGTCAAATTATGACTAAATATCCAGATAAATTTTACAAATCGCCCGACATAAAGCCGCCGCGGAGCCAGTTGGCGAGCTCGGCGGGGGTGCCGGGGACGCCGACGGTGGCAAATTCCGTGCGCGAGGGGACCATCTGCGCGTTGTCCGAGCTCTCCGCCCACTGGACGCGCTGCAAAATGTGCTCGGTGCAGTGCTCGAGCGGGCCGTCGGGCGCGGGCTTATATTGGAGGAGGATGGTCACGTAGCGGTTGTCGGACGTCCAGCGGCCGAAGTTCGTCGTGGGCTTGCGCCACTTCCAGAGGCATTTGTCGCCGCGCTGCTTTTTGAGCTTCAAATAGCCGTTTTCGATGTCCTGCGTGCAGCGCATGAGCCAGATGACATGGTAGCCCGCGCGCTGGAAGTGGGAGCAGACGTCGAAAAAGTGCTCCTCCATGAGTAAGCCGTCCTGGAGCATCATCACGAAATGGTTGATCTGCACGTAGGCGGTGACGGTCTTATCGCCGACGGTGACGGGGACGTTGCGGCACTCGGGCGGGACGATCGCGCGCCACTGCTCGCGCCACGCGGAGGCGGAGGACTGGACGAGCGGGGGCGTTTTCTTCTTCCAAAACAGCATGGGGGCTCCTTTTTCGCAATTTTTGTTCCATTATAGCGAAAACGGGACGAAAAGGCAAGGAATATTGGCATTTTACAGGGATTTGACAGAGCGGCGGGCGACGGGCGCTTGCTATTTCGGCGAAAACATGATATTCTACTGTGATTCTAAGGAAATCGACTTTTCTTTGCAAGGAGAACGGCTATGAAGCTTGACCACAAGCGCACGGTGCTGGTGGGGCTGGCGTTTTTGTCCATCTGCGCGTTCTGGCAGATGTACGACAACATCATCCCGCTGATTTTGACGAACACGTTCCACTTAGACGAGACCATTTCCGGCGCGATCATGGCGGCGGACAATGTGCTGGCGCTGTTTTTGCTGCCGTTCTTCGGCGCGCTGAGTGATCGGACGAGCACGAAGATCGGGCGGCGGATGCCGTTTATCCTCGGCGGCACGGCGGCTGCGGTGATCCTGATGAATCTGCTGCCGCTTTTTGACAACGGCTACGCAAATGGCGCGAGCACGGGTAAGCTCGCGATGTTCGTCGTCACGCTGGGGCTGCTGCTCGTGGCGATGGGGACCTACCGCTCGCCTGCGGTGGCGCTGATGCCGGACGTGACACCCAAGCCCATAAGATCGCGCGCGAACGCGATCATCAACCTGATGGGTGCGGTCGGCGGCATTTCGTATCTGATCGCGGCGGCGGTGCTGTATCCGAACAGCAAGACGGCGGGGGCCGCGCATGTGAACTACCAACCGCTTTTTGTCGTCGTGTCGGTGCTGATGGCGGTTTCGGTCATCGTGCTGTACTTCACGACAAACGAGCCGAAGCTCGCGGCGGCGGAGAAGGAATACGAGGCCGAGCATCCCGAGCAGCAGCTCGTGGAGGAGGAGCCGGACGGCAGTGAGGAGCTGCCCAAAGAAGTCAAGCGCAGCCTTGTGATGCTGCTGAACTCGATCGCGCTGTGGTACATCGGCTACAACGGCGTGACGACGTGGTGGACGACGTATGTCGGGCGCGTGATGGGGCAGGGCCTCGGCGGCGCGTCGACGTGTTTGCTCGTCGCGACGGGCGGGGCCATCGTGTCGTACATCCCCGTGGGGCAGATGGCGTCGAAGATCGGACGCAAGAAGACCATTCAGGGCGGCGTCATCCTGCTTGCGGCGTGCTTTGCGTCGGCGTACTTTTTGACGACGCATTATCAGAGCATCAACGCCGTGATGTTTGTCGTGTTTGCGCTCGTCGGCCTTGCGTGGGCGGCGATCAACGTCAACTCGCTGCCGATGGTCGTTGAAATGTGCAAGGGCAGCGATATCGGCAAGTTTACGGGCTACTACTACACGTTTTCGATGGCGGCGCAGGTCGTGACGCCGATTTTGGCGGGCACGCTCTTGAAGCACATCAGCTACAGCATGCTGTTCCCGTATGCGGCGTTCTTCGTGGCGTGCAGCTTTGTGACGATGTGCTTTGTGCGCCATGGCGACTGCAAGGTGGAGGCCAAGGCCGGGCTTGCGGCGTTTGAGGATATGGATGCGGACTAAATCGAATACAAGAAGTGATCTAAAGTGAAAATTTTACGGATCGTTGTCGGAATTTGCCTGATTCTGGCGGTCGCGTGGGCGGTTTTACTGCGCGCGCGGCGCGGAACGGAGTCGATGGCGGCGCTGCGGAAATTCCGCTATGCGCACCGCGGGCTCTACGATAAGGAGGCGGGCATTCCCGAAAATTCGCTGCCGGCATTCTCGCGCGCGATCGCACGGGGCTTCGGCGCGGAGCTCGACGTGCACCTGCTGCGCGACGGGACGCTTGCCGTGTTCCACGACAGCGATGTGAAGCGCATGACGGGCCGCGAGGGATACCTCGAAGACCTGAGCGCGGACGAACTCAAGGACTATGCGCTGGACGGGACGAAGGAGGCCATCCCGCAGTTCAAGGATGTGCTCGCGCTGTTTGCGGGGACGGGCCTGCCGCTCATTGTGGAGGTCAAGAGCTTTCGCGACAACTTTGCCGAGCTGACCGAGCGCACGATGGCGGAACTCGACAAGTTTGACGTCAAGTACTGCGTGGAGTCGTTCGACCCGCGGTGCGTGGTGTGGCTGAAAAAGCACCGGCCAGAGGTCATCCGCGGGCAGTTGAGCTGCGACTTTTTGAAAGAGCGCGGCAATTTGAGCCTGCCGATGGCGTTTGCGACGACGAATCTGCTGGGCAACATCATGGCACAGCCGGATTTTGTCGCCTATAAATTTGAAGATAAGAAAAACTGGGCGCCGCGTTTATGCCGTAAGCTCTACGGCGCGCAGGGCGTTTACTGGACCATCCGGTCGAAAGAAGACTTGGAGACGGCGGAGCGCGAGGGCGCGATCGCCATTTTTGAGCGGTTTATTCCCTAAAGAGGGGTCCCACTTGTGGAAGGGTGGGGGAAAAGAAGCAAAACCGAAAGAAAAGGAAGAAGGTTTTATGGCAGAACAGAAAAGACGCTGGGGCGACCGGCGCGACGCAACACTGCTGCGCGATGTGGATTCGCTGCACTTTATCATGGGCATCATCTATCCCAACCGCGCGGACAACGAGGCGTATATCGCAGAGCGCGTGAATTTAGAGCCCATCAAGGAGTACATTGCGACGAAAAACTATGAGGGCATTCCGTTCAAGTACACGTTTTTCCACGTGATCCTGACGGCGCTCGTTAAGACGGTCATTTTACGGCCGAAGCTCAACCGCTTTTACGCGAATGAAAACTACTATCAGCGCAATAAGGTGACAGCGGGCTTTGTCATCAAAAAGGAGTTTGCCGACGGCAGCGAAGAGGCCATGGCTCTGCTGGAGATAAAGCCTGAGAGCACCATCGACACGATCCACGAGGAGATCCACCAGGAGGTTGCGGCCTGCCGCGAGCAGAAGAAGGTCAACACGACCGACAACAGCATGAATGTGCTCAACAGCCTGCCGCGCTTTTTGTCCAAGGCGGCGGTGCGATTTATCCGCTGGCTCGACAAGCACGGCTGGTGCCCCGATTTCCTGATCGGCAAGGACCCGAACTACAGTTCGGTGTTCATCTCCAACCTCGGTTCCATTCATCTCAAAAGCGGCTACCACCACCTGACGAACTGGGGCACGAGCTCGCTGTTCTGCATCATCGGCGAAAAGAAGTGGACGCCGCTGTACGACGAGCACGGCCTTGTCGAAATGCAGGAGACGGTCGACCTCGGCCTCACCGTGGATGAGCGCATTGCCGACGGCTACTATTACGCAAAGAGCGTGCGCCTTTTCAAATATCTGTTAGAACACCCCGCCCTTTTGGAACGACCGCTATCGGAGGAAGTAGAATATGAGTGATTCCATTGTCAGAACGCCCTGGAAGGATTACATGGGCGAGGTGCCGATGCACCTTGAGTATTTCGACGGCTCGATGTTCGAGGCCGTGGAGCGGATCGCTAAGAAATATCCGGGCAACATCGCTTTTACGTTCATGGGAAAGTCGACGACCTACCGCCAGATGATCCGCGAGATCGAGCAGTGCGCCAAGGCGCTCAAGACCATCGGCGTGCGCGAGGGTGACAAGGTGACCATTGCCATGCCGAACTGCCCGCAGGCCATCTATATGTTCTACGCCGTCAACCTCGTCGGCGGCATTGCGAACATGATCCATCCGCTGTCGGCAGAGAAGGAGATCGAGTTTTACCTGAACGCCTCGGAAAGCGTGGCGGCGGTGACGCTCGACCAGTTCTACAACAAGTTTGAAAAGGTGCGCGAGCGCACGAAGGTCGTGAACATGATCATCGCAAGCGTGCGCGACGCGCTGTCCCCGACGATCAAGGCGGGCTATATGCTCACCGAGGGACGCAAGATCGAGAAAATTCCCGAGGATGCGCCGGTCATCATGTGGAAGGACTTCATGAAGCTCTCCCGCTCCTGCTACTATAAGACCTATAAGGTCAAGCGCGAGGGCGCGGACCCCGCTGTGATCCTCTATTCCGGCGGTACGACCGGCACAACAAAGGGCATCGTGCTGACGAACAAGAATTTCAACGCCCTCGGCCAGCAGGTCATCGCGGCGAACCCGATGTTCCGCCCCGGCGACCGCATGCTGGCGGCGATGCCGCTGTTTCACGGCTTCGGCCTCGGCGTGTGCGTGCACACGATGCTCTCGCAGGGCGGACGCTGCATCCTGATCCCGCGCTTCACGGCCAAGAGCTACGCCAAGCAGATCGTGAAGTACAAGTGCAACTTCATCGCCGGCGTGCCGACGCTTTACGAAGCGCTGCTGCGCCTGCCGAGCATGGACGGGGCGAACCTCAGCTCGCTCAAGGGTGTATTCTCCGGCGGCGACAGCCTGTCGATCGAGCTGAAGAAGAAGTTCGACAAGTTCCTCTATGACCATAAGGCGTCCATTCAGGTGCGCGAGGGCTACGGCACGACCGAGACGGTCACGGCCTGCTGCCTGACGCCGCCGCACATGTTCAAGGAGGGCTCCATCGGCCTGCCGTTCCCGGATACCTACATCAAGATCGTCGAGCCGGACACTGACCGGGAGGTTCCCTACGGGCAGGAGGGCGAGATCCTGCTCGCGGGCCCAACCGTGATGAAGGAGTACATGAACAATCCCGAGGAGACGGCGCAGACGCTTCGCACGCACGCCGACGGCCTGACGTGGGTCTACACGGGCGACCTGGGCGTGATGGATGAACAGGGCTTTATCTACTTCCGCGGCCGTGCCAAGCGCATGATCATTTCGTCCGGCTACAATGTCTATCCCGGCCAGATCGAAAATATCCTCGACGCGCACGAGTACGTGCAGATGAGCTGCGTGATCGGCGTGCCCGATCCCTACAAGATGCAGAAGGTCAAGGCGTTCGTCAAGCTTGCGCAGGGCGTGCCCGCGACCGAGGAGACTAAGCAGGTGCTCATGGCCTACTGCCGCAAGAATGTGGCGAAGTACGCCATGCCGTATGACATCGAGTTCAAGGAGGATATGCCCAAGACTCTGGTTGGTAAGGTGGCGTATCGCCAGCTGGAGGAAGAAGAACTTTCTAAGCTGAAGGCTCAGGAAGAGAAATAAGGTTTCTCCTGCACCATGCAGGGTGGTAAATCCCTGCACCGTGCAGGGGCGCGAATAAAAGGGGGTATTCTCTTTCCGAAGAGAATACCCCCTTTTGATCCCCCAGAGAAAGGCGAGGGGAGTCCCCCTCGATCCCCGCATTGGCAGTCGGGCGCTTGAAGAGCTGCGCAGCCTGCGGAATCGAGTGCCTGCTGTTTTTTGTATCTAGACGATTTGACTTGCTCCTATCTTCGCTGCCGCTTTGCCTGCGATTCGTTGGCCTTACGCAATTTCCGTCTACTTCGGATGTTATCGGACTTGCAGGTGCCTGCCAAGGCAGCATTGCTGCGCTCGCCGCGTTTGTTGGCACTATCGGTAGATAGTGATTAGGCTGCACCTGCGCAAGATACGCAGAGCGGCACCCGCAAGGGGTGTGCCGCATCCGTAAGGCAGCAGAGCCGCCAACGGCTGCGCAACAGCGGATAATAGGAGTACACCAAATCGTCTAGCAAAACCAATGGCGGCGAGCGAAGCAATGCCGCCACGCAGGCAGTTGCATTCCGAAGGCATAAAGGTTATTCAACCCCGAGACGGCCAATCTAAACCTTTCTTTTGCGAAAGAGAATGGCCCCTTTGCCCCCGCCGCCCGCAGGCGGCATACCCCCTCGCACTTGTGCGAAGAAAGGGAGCATTCTCTCACGTGAGAGAATGTTCCCCTTCCCGCGTTCCCCACGTCAGGTGAGGGAATTTTCTGAAAAAAGTTCTGAAATTACTTCAGCTTCATCGGCGTGAGCTGGAGATAATCGTCCAGCGTGCCGTCATGCAGGCAGCAATCGATGATCTCGCGGCCCAGCGGGTCGAGATCGTCGGAAACGAACTGCTGGAGCTGCTCTTTGAAGAAGTCGGTCAGGATCTTGGCGCCGGCGTCGTAGCCCGCGTTGCCGAGCTTGGACTGCGTCTCGGGGCGCAGGAACGTCTGACGGATGAACTGGCTGTCGAGCTTCATTTCATCGAGCGCGTAGCCGAACAGCGGGCAGCGCGCGGGGACCAGATGCTTTTCGCGCACAAAACCGTTGTGGCGCGCGAGGTATTCGCGCGAGAGCCACTCGCCCATGAATCCAACATGATAAGCGCCGATGTGCTGGTTCGGGATCAGCACGTTCGTCGTCTTAGGCGCAGACATGATCTGCTCGAGCAGCAGATTCGCCTGCGTGACCTTGAGGCCCGTGGCGAACGGCCAGTAGGAGCCGACGCCCTCGGCCTTCAGGCCGCTGCCGGCGTTCGTATCGGCGATGGACGGGTTCTTGAAGCCGCGTGGAGAGATGAGTCTCCACAGCCAGGCAATGGACTGCGGCACGACCTGCAGCATGCCCATGACGCCGTAGTTCGGGTCTTTCGCAGTAGAGGGCGGCATGCGCACACCGAAGCTGCGCACGTCGACCTCGACGGGCTCGGTATCAGGCACGATGTTGTCAACCATCTTGCGCGGCAGGATGACGCGCGGGTTGGAGCAGGGCTTGCCGTTCGACTCGATCACATGCTCCCAGATGAGGCAGGTCGCACCGGGGACGCCGTCCATATTGAAGAAGACCAGCGGCTCGCTCGGATGGATACAGATGCGCTCATAGAGCGGGCTGTTACCGTAGGCATTCATGCCGTCCATACGCAGGAACCAGCCGTCCTCGGCATCGAGGATGCGCAGCTTGCCGCTCTCGGGATCCTGGAAGCTCTTGAGCGCACAGGCCATATCATCGGCAATGGGGTGGATCTTGCAGCTCTCGCCAAGCGTCATGTAATATTTTTCGCCCGTGACCGTGTGCGTACCGATGAGCAGGCGGTCGTCCTCTTCGCGGTGGAAGTCCTCGAGCATTTCGCTCTTGCCGCCGCCGGACGCGCCCTCGTGCATGAACACGACCTCGCACTCATACGGCGTCTCGACCATGGCTGCACTTGTGTGGCAGCAGACCCAGCCCTCCTGCTCGCCGATGTCGAGCAGCAGCGAGAAAACGCCCTTCTTGGCGCTGGGGCCCGGATAGAGGTTGTAGGCCCAGACCTCGTGCATCTCCTTGGAGCGGTTGTGCACGACGACCTGCTTGCCGTCAAAGTGCGTGTGACGGAACGGGGGCGCAACGAAGATGATGGCGCGGGGCTTATAGTGCTCAGGCACATCGACAATGCTCGTAAAGCCCTGCATGTTCGCCAGCGACAGCGCGAAGAACGCGGCATTGAGCGGACAGATCATCAGGCTCGGATAGCCGTGGCCGCGCGGACCGGCGGAAAACGGCAGCATGATGACCTGCTGCGTGGAGAGCCAGTCGAGCGTCTCCTGACGGAGCGACGAAAACTCATAGCCGAAGCGGTCCTTAAAGCGCGGCTTGTCGGAGGGCAGATCGTCGCCGATGGCCATACTGTTCGGGTCGCGGCGGCGCATGTAGTCTTCCATGAAGTTGACGACGCAGCCGTTCTTGCAGCGCACGACCTCCGCTTCCTTGACCGTGCCATTGCCCTCGATGGGGTAGACCACGTCGTAGCGGGAGGTGTGCGTGGGGCCGTAGGCCATCTCCTCGAGTTCTTCCTTCGTCTCGGCATAGGCGATGCACTTGCACTTTTTGAGTGCTGCGGTGACCTCGGGGGCTAAATCAAATTTTTCAAAATACTGGTCAAACATGAAAAGATCCCTCCACATCTCATTGGGGTTTGATGATTGTTTATTCGCTGCGGGACTTTTTCATGCCGCGTGTCTCCGGGGGAAGAACACTGCTGCGGCATAATAAAAGATTGAGGTAATGCTATCACGATTGATAGAAAAACGCAATAAAACATCCTTGAATGTTTTAGAAAACATGGATGATTTTTCAAAATAGTTAAATAAACAAAAAGAAGACGCTCTGCTGCGCAAAGCGTCTTCGCGGGAAAACCGAAAGGATTTACGAGATCTTTCTGAGAAAATTGCCGTCGATGCGCACGCCCTCCTGCACGATGAAAAAGGCGTGGGGATCGAGCTCACGCACGGTCTCCTGCAGCTCCGCGGCCTCGAATTTCGAGACGCAGACGCACAGCACGCGCATGTCGCTCTCCGTATATGCGCCCTTGCCCTCCCAGTACGTTACGCCGCGGCCAAGGCGCGACATGATGCTGCGCGGGAGCTCGGGGTCTGCGTCCCTTGTGAAGATGAGCACCTGCACATTGATGTTCTGCTGGTGCCCGCGGTCGATGAAGAGCGAGCAGAACACCGTGTAGATGACGGAGTAGATGGCCGTCTGGATGTCGAAGAGCAGTGCGCAGGCGACGTAGAGCACGATGTTGAAGCCCAGCGAAAAACGTCCGACGGTGAAGCGGCTGCCGCGCTTTGTGAGGCACAGGCCGACAACGTCGAGCCCTCCGGTCGAGCAGCCGCAGGTCAGAGCCAAGCCGAGGGCAAAGCCGCACAGGATGCCGCCGACGAGGCACGAGGCGAGAGGATCGTCCAAAATCGGCACGGCGGGCGACTGGATCACGCTCAAAAAGAGCGACGACGCGCCCACGCAGATCAGCGTGCGGATCAAAAACGCGCGCCCGAGGTCGCGCCACGCGAGATACAGCACCGGAATATTGATGAGAAAGTACAAAATACCGGCGATGTCCACCCCCGCGGGCAGCTCGACAGCCTGCGCGAGCAGTGTTCGGATGATCTGGCTCAATCCGACTACGCCGCCGGAGTAGAGGCCCATCGGTACGACGAAAAGGTTCACGCCCAGCGCGTAGAGGAATGTTGCGAAAACCGCGATCAGGACGCGCGCCCATTTGTTTTGCAGCGCTTTGTGCAGCATAGCTCTTGCCCTCACTTTTCTCCGCACTGGCCATTATTCTATGTACCCGTGCGGGTCTTATTCGCTTGTCACCTTTTGATTATAGCCCATAGCGGAGGCACTTGTAAAGCCTTCTCCGCGCGCGGGAGAGCGTGCGCGACACCGTGGACTTGTCCCGCCCGATGGCCGCGGCGATCTCCGTGACGGTCATGTTTTCCTCGTACCGCAGGCGCAGCAGCTCGCGCTGGCGGGCGGTAAGCTCCTCCTCGCGGGCAAGGCGCAGATTGCGCTTGAGGCGCATGAGGTCGCTCTCGTTGTCGCCCGCGTGCACGGCGATCCAGGCGGTCATATCGCCGTAAACTTCATTGTTGCGCATACTATAAGGTGTACTTTTCATTGCGGTAATAGCCCCTTTCGTAATAGTGCCGCGTCAGCTCGGCCAGCTCGCGCGACTGGCGCTGAAGCTGCTGGAGCTCTAAGATACGCCGCTTGAGTCGCTCGCGCTCCTCCTTCGTCGGTGCGGCCTTGGCCTGCTCGCGCAGCACCGTGATGCGCATACGGAAGCGCAGCGCGTCCTCGCGGTAGACAAACGACATCTGATACAGCGTCATAGCGTGCTCGCCTCCCCTGATATGTATTCAAACGACCGGAGCGCTTCGCGCGCAAAGCGCGGAAAGCAGTCCGCGCAGACGGTCACGCCGTTCCGGTACCACAGCGTTTCTCCCGCGTAAATGTCCTGCGCGCAGAGTGAGCAGACCGCGTGCACCGAATCATGGTGTCTTTTTCCTGCGTACAACAAAATTCCTCCTTTTTTCAAATTCCCTGTTGACAAACGAATTGAAGTCTGGTAATATACAACCTGTTCGTTGCTGAGATGCTGGTATAGCTCAGCTGGTAGAGCAGCTGATTTGTAATCAGCAGGTCGGGGGTTCGAATCCGTCTACCAGCTCCACCGACAAGCAAACAATTTCATATGGGGGAATTCCCGAGTGGCCAAAGGGGGCAGACTGTAAATCTGTTGTCAGTGACTTCGGTGGTTCGAATCCACCTTCCCCCACCAAGAACGAGTTGATGAAAGTCAGCTCGTTCTTTTTGTTTTGTAGTGGTTGGAAAATGTAAGCGATACGCCAGTGGCGTATCAGAGCCGCTCTGCGGCCTGCGTCGAAATCACACTTTCGTCGTTTTGCCACAAAAGCAAAAATATCGAGCAGCCCGCGGGCTGGCTCGATATTTTCTTTCTCTCTATTTTTTCGCGTCCGTCCTTTTCAGGGCGGCGCGTTTTCTTTTTCTGCTGCGGGGATCAGCCGCCGTACCGGTATCGGCGGCGTGCGCCGCGGGCAAACTGAGGAGAACGATTGCCGCGGCATGCTGGCAAGTACAAAGAACTTGTCAGCAAAATCAAGATATCACAAGAATCTTGCTATGTCAAGAATAAATTTACAAGATTCTTGTTATAATTGATTGACAGTTACAAGCTTCTGCGATAGAATACAGTCAAATCTTGTCGCAGCCTGCGTTTTCTGGGGGAATCTTGATGAGTTTTGGCAAACAAATGCGTCTGCGGCGTGAGGAGCTTCATCTCTCGCGCGCGGCGCTGGCGGAGGAGCTTGGCGTTTCGCCCTCTGCCATCAGCAACTATGAAAACGGCCTCAGCTCGCCGAAGGAGGAGGTGCTGCTCCGGCTGTTCGATGCGCTTGAGATCGACCCGAACTACCTTTACCGCGATTCGTTCCGCTCAGGCAGCTTCGTCTGCTCGCGCGCAGAGCAGGATTTGATCGAAAAGTGCCGCTCGCTCTCGCCGCTCGAGCGCGAGACGGTAGGCAGCCTCGTCAGCGCCCTGTGCACGATGCACGCGAGACAGGACGGTGCGGGCGCGCCGCGCCGCATCCCGCTCTACCACTCGATCGAGGCGGCGGGCTACGCCGCCCCCGTGCCAGGCGAGGATTTTGACTACATCGTCGACCACGGCGATGTGCCGCCGGGAGCGGAATTCGCCGTGCGCATCCGCGACGACAGTTTAGAACCCGTGCTGCACAGCGGCAGCGTCGCCTACCTCAATCACGACCCGCTGCATGCGGGCGACGTGGGCATCTTCTGCGTCGGGGGCGACATGCTCTGCAAGCAGTATTACCGCGACCCGCTCGGCGTTTCGTACCTCTTTTCTCTGGGGCGGGACCGCAGCGCGGACGTCGTCTGCGGCCCTGAGAGCGGAAAGCGCTTTATCTGCTTCGGACACGTGATCTTAGATCATCGTGTGCCGCTGCCCGGTATGGGCCTGTGAGCGGGAAAAAGGCGCATTTTGCGTGGAAAAAGACTTGAATCGTTCACAAATTCTGCTTATAATGTAGGTTTGGAAATCAATAAAAAAGAAGGAAGCGTATTTCTTATGACGAAAATTGACATTTTCTCCGGCTTTCTGGGCGCCGGCAAGACCACGCTCATCAAAAAGCTGATCGCGGAAGCCTACAGCGGCGAAAAGCTCGTGCTGATCGAGAACGAATTCGGCGAGATCAACATCGACGGCGGCTTTCTGAAGGAGTCCGGCATCGAGATCTCCGAGATGTCCGCGGGCTGCATCTGCTGCTCCCTCGTCGGTGACTTCAACAAGGCGCTCAAAGAGGTCGTGGCGCAGTTCCACCCCGACCGCATCCTCATTGAGCCGAGCGGCGTCGGCAAGCTCTCTGACGTCATCGTCGCCGTCGAGCGCACCGTCGACGAGTGCCTGGGCGAGCTCAAGCTCAACAGCTATGTCACCGTGGCCGACGCCAGCAAGGTCAAGGTCTATATGAAGAACTTCGGTGAGTTCTACAACAACCAGATCGAGGCCGCCGGCACGATCATTCTTTCCCGCACGCAGAAGCTCTCGCAGGAAAAGCTCGAGGCTGCCGCCGCGATGCTGCGCGAGAAGAACCCCGACGCCGCCATTCTGACGACTCCGTGGGACGAGCTGGACGGCAAGACCATCCTCTCCGCCATCGAAAAGGTGTCGCTGAGCGACGAGCTTCTTGAAAAGATGCGCCGCGAGCACGAGATCGAAGAGGCCGAGCACGAGCATGAGCATCACCATCATCATGATCACGATGAACATGGCGAGCACGACTATGAACACGAGCACCATCATGACCACGATGAGGATGAGCATGACCACGAGCATGGGCATCATCACGACCATGACCATGACGAGCACGACGAGCACGAGCATCACCACCATCACCACGACGGTGAGGAGTGCGACGATCCCGAGTGCGAGTGCCACCATCACCATCATCACCACGCCGACGATGTCTTCTCCTCCTGGGGCAAGGAGACGCCGAAGAAGTTCAGCAAGGAAGCTCTTGAGGACATGCTCCACAAGCTGGACAGCGGCGACTACGGCCACATCCTGCGTGCCAAGGGCATCGTGAACGGCGAGGACGGCTGGCTCGAATTCGACTACGTGCCCGAAGAGCACGAGGTCCGCGCGGGCCATCCCGACTACACGGGCCGTCTGTGCGTTATCGGCGCGGAGCTCAAGGAAGACGGCCTTGCAGAACTGTTTGGAGTGTAATTCATGGATATTCCTGTTTATCTGGTCGCCGGATTCCTCGATTCCGGCAAAACGAGCTTTATCAACGGCATTTTAGAAGACGGCTTCGCCCGCGAGGACAGGACGCTTCTGATCTGCTGCGAAGAGGGCGACGAAGAATACGAGAAGAAGGCGCTCGACAACGTCACCGTTGTCACGGTAGACGACGAAGAGGAGCTGACGCTCGCTTTCTGCAAGGAGCTTGAAAAGAAGCACCGCCCCAAGCAGGTGCTCATTGAGTACAACGGCATGTGGCAGATGGAAAAGCTCTACCGCGAGGTGCTGCCCGCCAACTGGGTGCTCTACCAGATCATGACGTTCGTGCAGGCGCCGACGTTCGAGCTGTTCGTCAAGAACATGGGTCAGCTCATGATGGAAAAGATCACGAACGCGGACATGATCGTCTTCAACCGCTGCGACGACAAGCTCAAAGAGAGCCTGCGCGCGCGCAATCTGCGCATGGTCAACCGCCGCGCGGACATCTACCTTGAGGACAACGACGGCAACAGCGAGGACTACCTGACCGGCGACGAGTGCCCGTTCGACATGACGCCCGACCTCATCGACATTCCCGACGACGACTACGGCGTTTGGTACGTTGACGCGATGGACCATCCCGACCGCTGGGATGGCAAAAAGGTCCACATGAAGCTCATCATGTGCCACTCGAAGAAGTTCCCGGGCATCCACTGCCCCGGCCGCTTCGTGATGACCTGCTGCGAAAACGACATCCAGTTCGTCGGCATCGTCGCCAAGGGCGACAGCCTGAAGGCCTACAAGAATCGCGACTGGGTCGATATCACTGCCACGGTCAAAAAGGAGCACCTCGACGCCTACGAGGGCGAGGGCCCCGTGCTGTACGTCGAGCGCATCACCACCACGTCGAAGCCCGCGCAGGAAGTCGTGTCGTTCTGACGACGCGATTTGCGGAGGTAAGGTGAATCAGCAGCGCGCGCAGCGCTGCGGAGTTTTCTCCTGCTAACCCGCAGGGGAGAGCGAATAAAGGGGACATTCTCTTCTCGAAGAGAATGTCCCCTTTTGAATCCCAAGGGAAGGATGAAGGGGAACCCCCCCTCGCCCCCCGACATTGCGGTTTTGAGGCTTGAAGAGCTGCTCAGTCTGCGGAATCGGGTACCTGCCGGGTGATGGTTCTAAACGATTTGACTTTTTCTATCTTCGCTGTCGCTCCCTGATCTGAATGCAGTCTTGGTAGAATCCCCTGCCGTCGCTAGATTTTGCCAACCTTGCTGCCCCCCCCAAAGCGGCATCGCTGCGCTCGCCGCACCTTTAAGTTATCGTATATTTTTTACGATGGCCATGTGGTCATATCCGCGGTGCGCCGCTTGCGCTGTGCGCCTTGCCGTCACCAAGCTTTACACGCAGCGGCGGCAGTTCGATGCCGAGCATCAGCTTGACGAGCCAGGCAAAAAGCAGCAGCACTAAAATCGGGATCAGGCACGACGTGACGAGCATGACGGCGAGGGCCTCGATAAAGCGGTTCAGGACCGTTTTGAGCTGCCCGACCGCGGCGGTCGCCGCTCCGGTGATGCCCTCAGTCACCTTGGAAAAGAGGCCGGAAAGGCCGCTCTTTTCCCCCTCGTCCGTCTCGCCCGAGGTGGCGGACTGGATATCCTCGGTCGTCTGCTCGGCGTTTGCGATGGTCTCTTCGATCGAGGCGCGGTATGTGTCCTCGATCATGCTCGAGACTTTGACACCCGCGGGAATGGCAAACGCGATGGCGAGCGCGAAGAGCAGCAAATGCCACGCGAGCTTCCCCAGCGCGGCGCGCAGCTTTTCGGAAAAGAGCGCAGCGATGCCAAGCGCGCAGGCTGCGGGGATCAGGATCGTGAACGACACGTAGGATGTGATCGTCAGCAGATACTTTTCCAAAAAGATGGCGCAGAGCACGATGAGGAAATAGCCGCTCAGGTCGGCGAGCTTTTCGGCGATGGGCGTCGCGGTGTCGCCCGGCAGGAGCGTGATGGCTGCGCTCGCGGCGGTGGACGCCGCTGTCAGCTCAAGCACCGTCTCCTGCTTTTCCGCGAGCGCGTCGATGGACGCTTGATGGTACGCGGGGTCGGACGCTCTCTTCCCTACCGCGAAGATGGAAAGGAGCGCCGCCAGAACGAGAAGCGCCGCGAGCGCGGCCTTCTTAGTTGTCACTGAATGCATAGTCGCCTCCAAAAAACGGGATGGCTCTATCATACCGAAACGGCGGAAGATGTCAAGAAAGCGCGGTTGCGGTCGCGTCGCCGTGCACGGTTTCTATCCTCCTGATCGCGTCAAAAACATAGAGAATCAGCATGAAAACGCTAATATTTCGTTAATTTCTTTCAGATTTTTCCAAATTTTATATCACTTTTCCGAATTCTGTCTTGTCACCTGCCTTGTTTTTACGGAAAGTTCGTGATAGAATACAGATACGACAGGGTCAGCAAATCTTTTTTCATTGATTCTGTCAAAACGGAAGTTTTTTCTTCCCCGTTTCCGGCGCGAAAGCGCCTGTACTGATTTGACAAGCAAATCAAGCAATGTTTGGCAAACCTGCTGAAAAGCAGGGACGCAAAGCCAGAGGGGTCTAAGGCCGCCGTGTGCGGTTATGACAGCCGGCTGCAAATCATTCGGAAGGGCAGCGCCCTTCCTGCACCGCCCGGCCCTCTCTGAAAGCAAGGTACAGGCGGGAAACCTTTTTTGCCGAAAAGAGGGGAAATGAACATGCGACAAACATTTTATGAGTTCTGCATGCTGCATGAAAGGATAAACTTACTGAAAGAATGGGACGAATCGCGCAATTTTCCGCTCACGCCGGACACCGTTTCCTACGGCAGCAAGAAAAAAGTCTGGTGGACGTGTGAAAACGGCCATTCGTGGCAGACGACGGTGCATGTGCGCTCCGAGGGGAGCGGCTGTCCGTACTGCGCAGGGCGAAAGGTCCTGCCCGGCTTCAACAATTTGGAAACGCTCTATCCCGACATGGCCGCGCAGTTGGACCCGTCGCTCAACGGCGCGCTGACACCGGAGATGGTCACGCCCGGCAGCAACAAAAAGGTCTGGTGGCAGTGCTCCATGGGACACGTGTGGAAATCCGTCATCTATCCGCGCACCGGCGCGCAGCAGTGCGGCTGCCCCGTCTGCGCCGGAAAGGTGAGCACAACACACGCGCGGCGTTACGCCCAGCTCGACGAAATTCGCACCTTTACCGAGCTGTGACAAGACCAATTCTATAAAAACGATCAAGGCCGTGGGAAGCGATGTGCTTTCCGCGGCCTTACTTTTTGCCTGATTTGGACGCACTGTCAGCACTATGTTTGGTGCTGACGCGTTTTCTTTCCCGCTTTCGCCAAAAAGCAGCGCCCCTCTCTATTGCGGCGAGGGGCGGTATAATCTGTTCAACGAGTCAACTTGTTGTCGCAGGCAAAACAAATGATTGTTATATGTGGACACTTGCGCCTGATTTTTCCCTGTGCTATAATGCAGTTACTTTAATCGGATAAATTACCTGTAAAGGAGAATAATCATGGATTATATGGCTCTTTCCGCTGCCGAGTGGCAGCAGGAATACGACAAGGTGTCCGCTGAATATGAGGGCTGGAAGGCCAAGGGCCTCAAGCTCAACATGGCGCGCGGCAAGCCGAGCAAGCAGCAGCTCGACCTTGTCAGCGGCATCCTGACCGCGCTGACCAGCGCCGAGGAGTGCGTGGACAGCGGCGTGGACGCCCGCAACTACGGCGAGCTCAAGGGTCTTGAGAGCGCGCGTAAGCTGTTCGCCGATATCCTCGGCTGCAGGACCTCTCAGGTCTTCGCCGGCGGCAATTCGAGCCTCCAGCTCATGTATGACACGGTCTCCAAGGCCTACACCCACGGCCTGCTGCACAGCGAAAAGCCGTGGTGCAAGGAAGAGAGCGTCAAGTGGCTCTGCCCCGCCCCCGGCTACGACCGCCATTTCAAGGTGACTGAAAGCTTCGGTTTTGAGCTCATCACCATCCCGATGACCGAAAACGGCCCCGACATGGACATTGTCGAAAACCTCATTAAGGACCCGAGCGTCAAGGGCATGTGGAACGTGCCGAAGTACTCGAACCCCGACGGCATCATCTACTCCGACGAGACCATCGAGCGCATCGCAAAGATGAAGCCTGCCGCGCCGGACTTCCTGCTGATGTGGGACAACGCCTACTGCATCCACGAGTTCGACGGCGAGTTCGTCCCGTTCAAGGATATTCTGAGCGAGTGCGAGAAGTACGGCAACGCCGACATGGTCTTCGAGTTCGCTTCCACGAGTAAGGTGACGCTCCCGGGCGCGGGCGTCGCCTGCTTTGCGTGCAGCGAGGCCAACATGGAGTACATGACCAAGCTCATCGGCATTCAGGCCATCAGCTTCGACAAGATGAACCAGCTGCGCCACGTGAAGTTCCTGCAAAACAAGGAGCACACGCTCGCGCTAATGAAGGAGCACGCCAAGATCTTAAAGCCGAAGTTCGACATGGTCGTCGAAACGCTCGAGCGCGAGATCGCACCGCTCGGCATTGCGAGCTGGCACACGCCCAAGGGCGGCTACTTTGTCTCCGTGAACACGGCTCCCGGCTTTGCCAAGCGCACGCTGGCGCTCGCCAAGGATGCGGGCGTCGTGATGACGAGCGCGGGCGCGACCTATCCGTATGGACACGACCCTCTTGACAGCAACATCCGCGTCGCCCCGTCGCTGCCGCCGGTCGAGGAGCTTGAGCAGGCGATGGCCGTCTTCTGCTGCTGCCTCAAGCTCGCCGCGCTGGAGAAGAGCAAGAAGTAAGTCATATTTGCATCAAAAAAGCGGGCCGCAGTGCGGTCCGCTTTTTCTCATTTCGATTCAGTTCTTTGCTTTCTTCTCTTCCCGTCTCAAGCGCCATACGGCGAGTGAACGCACCAGAAGAACATTGATGAGCGCAAGGCGCGCGTAGCTGTAGACGACATTCAGAAGGAAGTACGGCGAAATGTTGCTGTAATTGCCGAGATCGTCGAGCAGCAGCGGCATAACGCCGTAGCTCATCAGAAGCGGCAGCGCGACAAGCGCGGCAAGCCAGCCGGCAGCGAGCCATTTGAGTTCCTTTTTTGTCGCGGACAGCTTCATTTTTCGGTAAGCGAGCACCGTCCAGACGGTCATCAGGACCATGGCGGCGAACTGCACCCATGCGATCGCAAGGCGCATATAGTTCATCTGCGGCGTCCAGAGGTGCGTCATGAAGATGGTCGTCCACGAGAGGCCGGTCGCAAAGCGGAGGTAGAGATCAATACAGAGATAGGCCGCCCAGCCGCACCACAGGCCCGTGCGATGCTTCACCGTAAAGCAGATGATGCCGCAGAGGAAAAACGGCAGTCCGTAAATCAGCCCCGCCAGCAGATCGCCGGCGAGTATCAGGCAGGTGAGCAGAAGAACCGCGCCGATACACATTAAAATCGTACCCGCAATGGTGTGACGCTTTTCCTGCTCGGACGAAGTCTGCGGCGTGAAAGAGGCTGGTACTGCCTGTGCCGCGGGCGCGGCTGTTTCCGCCTTCGGCGCGTCCTCGCCGCGCACCAGCTCGTCAAGCGTCACACCGAAGAGCTCGGAGAGCTTTAATAGCTTGTCAAGCTCGGGGATGGAGGCGTCGGTCTCCCATTTGGATACGCTCTGGCGCGAGATGTCCAGCGCGTCGGCAAGGTCGCCCTGCGACCAGTTTCTCTGTGTGCGCAGGCGCACGATGTTCTCTCCAAGTGTCATGTGATGGGGTTCTCCTTTGCAGATTTTCTGCGTTCAGCTTACCAAAAGGCGCGCAAAAAGTCCACCAAGCGGGGTTGAAAAGTTAGCAACCAGCAGTTGCGGCGTAAAAAAAGAGGCCTTCAGCGCGGCCAGCGCAGTCCCTTCGGCAGGCCAAGAATATAGTCAGCGCTGACATTGTAATAAGCGCATAATGTTTGCAGGTGATGCAGCGGCAGCTCGTTGATCCCTTTTTCGTAGCGGTAATAAACCTGCTGCGTTGTTCCGATGACAGCGGCAACCTGCGCCTGTGTCAGATCATGATCCTCTCTTAGCTCGCGCAGAATATCCCAATAGGCCTTCATTTTGCCTCTCCCCCTCGTAGTTTTGGATGGGGAGTATTATTCCATACATCAGAAATAGTGTATTGACGATACATCACTTATGATGTAAAATGAAATCAGAAGGACGGATCAGCGTCTCAAACTCAAGAGGTGGAGGAATATCTTCATGAGGAAACTAACCTGGCTATTAGGGGCAATGCTGCTTTTGCTCAGTCTGACCGGCTGCGGAAACAAAGTGGACAGCGAAAGCATCCGCAGCTATCTGGAAAGCTCTTACTACAACGAAAGTGATGCGTCTGTGGATGAGATCAAGGATATTTCTCAAGAACAGGGAAATAATGACAAGGAATTCATCGTAAGCTGTACGGTAAAGGCGAGCAACCGCTACGCCGTACAGACGGCCAACTGGGTCATAACCTTTGAGCGGTTTGAGAACAGTTGGGTCGGCACCGGGCGTGAAATGACGTATTATGAGACGGAACTGCAAAACGGGATGTCGGAAGAGGAGATGAAAGACCTTGTTGATCTCGAGGGGCTTTACTGGCAAAAGGAATTTGAAAGCTGGCTGACCTACGACGTCAGCGACTGGTACTGTACAGCGGATCTTGAAAACGGAGAATGCGAGGTCAGCTATCTTCTGACAACAGACTACGGCGGCTTTCAGTTTTTTCGGGTGTATCGAACGACCGCTGAATGGAATGACCGTTCAATGCAATGGTTCCGAAAGGAATCCAACGAGTATGCAACGAGCGGAGAGGTGGTCGTAACGCTCGACATAACGGGTCACTATGATTTCTATATCAATGGCAAGCAGCACTACACTTTTGATATTGAGAAGGATTCGGGGCAATATTACATGCGGAATTTTACCTACTATAACAGGCCCTACTCCACTGATCGTCTTGAGGCTTCCTTTGAAGAAAAGCAGCTGTCATTTGATTGGCCGGAATATTCCGTAACTGCGCCCTATTGGGTAGGCGTTTATGATGAAAATATCAAGCTGGAGATTATGAACGGGAGACTGTATTTCAGCCGGGAGTTGATCTCACCGGTATCATGATTGCCTGATTCAGGCGGAAAAGGAGAAGAAATATGAACATCAAATTCAAACGTTTCCTTCGCATGGCGCTGTGTCTGCTGCTGTGCGCAGCATTTTTTACCGGCGGCGTATTCGCGGCAGGAAAACTGCAAAAACGGACGATCACAGTCTATTCCGGTGTGGACATTTACGTTGATGACGCAAGGCTTGACGCCAGAGACGCCAACGGAAATCCGGTCGAAGTATTTATTTACAACGGAACGACCTATCTTCCCGTGCGCGCTGTTGGCGAGGCGGTCGGCAAGGCGGTGCAGTGGGAGTCGAAAACCAGCTCGGTCTATATCGGCCAGCATAAGAGCGACAAGCCCGCCGTCTGGCTGGATGAACTGGACTACTTCGATTCGAGTTACAACCCACTGAAAAAAGGGGAAAATATGAAAGACAATCTTGGGAATACATACGAACATGCACTTCGCATTGGTCATTGGAGCGGCTATAATGTGTATAAGCTGAATGGACAGTACAGCGCGATTAGCGGAGTTCTCTTCAGAACATATAACTGCCGCAGTGAGAGCGCCGTAAGCGATTTGAAAATATATGGAGATGGCGAGCTGCTGTATTCTGCTTCGGTGACGAAAGGTGTTGATCCTGTTGAGTTTTACATCGATTTAACAGGAGTTCTCGAACTCAAGATTGCCTGTGGCGACAGCTGGACAATAAATGGAAAATACGCCGCCGGTTTAGGCAATTGCGGCCTGTGGGCCTGAACAGCAAAAAGAGGGAGCACTGCAAATGCAGTGCTCCCTCTTTTTGAGTTTACATTTCGTAGTCTACGGCCACGCGGTCGGCGCGGATGGACTTGCAGATATCGCTCACGGCGACATGGCGGGGATCGACCTTGTAGGCGTTCAGGTCATCCATCGTCTCAAACTCGGAGACGAGCACGGCGTCGTAGTTGTCCTTGCCGATGTTGCGCGCGACCTCGCTCTTTTTGAGCTGCGGGATCACGCCGTCGAGCGCGGCGAGCTTCGTCAGAAACTCGTTGGCTTTTTCCTCAGTGCCCTCGCGGAACTTCCACATTACGATATGACGGATCATAGGTATTTTCTCCTTTTTATCTGGCATTATAGGCCTCGATGGCCTTCTTGAGAATGTCCATGGCGCGCTCGAGCTTGTCGCTTTCGAGGACGTAGGCCATGCGGACCTCGTTTTTGCCCTTGCCGGGGGTCGCGTACATCGAGCCTCCCGGGGCCATCATCACGGTCTCGCCGTTGTCGCTGTACTCCTCGAGCAGCCACTGCTGGAACTTGTCGGCGTCGTCGACCGGCAGCGCGGCCATCACGTAGAACGCACCACCCGGCACGTCGAACACCACGCCGGGGATCTCGCCGA
>ERZ791744.337-NODE-337-length-50575-cov-9.469240_pt1 | contig 50575 bp, 45 predicted proteins | sample MGYA00510039_ERZ791744 | MGnify/ENA primary metagenome ERZ791744 (study PRJEB30046, sample SAMN00791969) | human gut metagenome | study: EMG produced TPA metagenomics assembly of the A metagenome-wide association study of gut microbiota in type 2... | reverse complement strand
ACGGATACAGGAGGAATAAGTAATGCTTTTACAGGTGATTCTGGAAGGTCTTGGGTTGGGGGCTTTGCTGGCTCTTGTCTGTGCTGTGGGCATCCGCAAGGGGGCTGTTGGGATGGTGCATCTCTACAGCCCGGCAGTGCAGCAGCGGTGCGTGAAGCTGGGACTTACGACACACGAGAAAATCAAGCGCAATTCTCAACTTTTCAAAGCTGTTTGCATTCCCGGCTATATTGGTTATGTGCTGGTCTGTGTCTATGGGATAAACGGTGCGAAAGGCTTTGCGGCGGGCTTCTGGCAGCTGCTTGTCATCTTGTCCGTTATGAATCTCATTGACCGCTTTTTGATCGATGGCTACTGGGTGGGGCACACGAACGCATGGACGATTCCCGGAACAGAAGATCTGAAGCCCTACATTACTGCAAAAGACAAGCAGAAAAAGTGGCTTTTCGGCACGGTGGGTATGGCAGGTATAGCAGCGGTGCTGGCGGTCCTTATGACGGCTTTTATTCACTGAGGAAAGGGGAGACAATGAAGTTTAAGACATTGGGAAATCGGAATGCTCCCGCTGTTTTGTTTTTTCATGCAAGGGTCGGTGACGGCATGATGAAAATGCAGATCGTGAAGATCGGATTTGGAGGCAAGCAATGAAAATGAGCAAAGAAAAACGAGCACTCATCGCAGGTATGATTGGGTGCCTTTTATATGTGATCGGCGACTTTTTGTTTGCGGCGACCGGGAAAAGCCAAAGCACAGAATCCATTGGGCTGATGGTCAAGGTCGCCTATCTTGATATGGCAACATGGCGCATGGTGGTCAGCATCATCTGCGGTGTTCTCGGAACGGCACTCTATTACATCGGTTTTCACCAGATGTGGAAGCTTTTGAAGCAACGCCTCACCCAACCGAAGCAGCAGAAATGGGTCAAGCTGTTTCAAATCGCCTATCTCACCGGCACGGTCTGCTGGGGCTATGTTCATGCTATGTTCATGAATGTGGCGCTGATCTTCAAGTTTACCTTTGAGAAATACGGCGATATGCAGGCGGCAGCTGAAATTGCCAACAAGGTGTTTTACTGCAACGCCGCGCCGCTGCTGGCAGCATATATCCTGTGTGATGTACTTCTTTCCGTCGTGATGCTCGTTATGATCTGGAAAAGGATGCTCCCGCTGAAAAACACAGCACAGCGGATATTGGCATCCTTCTGCAACCCCATCGTTTTTACGGGGATTGTGGGAAATCTCTTCACGCTTCTGCCGTGGCCGCTGGATCAGATCGATCACGGCACGGAATCCGCCGGACACCTGCTGGTTTTGGTATTGGGGCTGGTGTTGCTGCGGGAGAAGGCAAAATGCGGAGAATGTAAGGAGGCAGTGCAATGAAATACATGGGTATGCCAATGGGAATGTGGGCGTTGTTTGCAGGCTCATTCCAAAAGCAGTTGACGGCGGTGTTCGGCTATGATGCCGATGCGGCACAAGCGATCACGAAAAAAGCAAAGCCGAAGTACAAAGCAATCATTGCAGACCTGCCGGAGTTTGAAAAAGCGGACCGCTTCAAGATGAACATCGTCAACTGCGCAATGCTCGGCGCGTTCATTCTCTCCATGCCGCAGCGCCCGGCGGTAGACCGCCTGACGGATTACTACGCAAAGGCGATGATGACAGCGCCCATGCAGTGGTTCTGCCGTAAGAGCGGAAAAAGCAAGTTCACCGCAAAGGATATCGCTGCCATGAAAGCCACTGCCGCTCTGAAAGCCGCCGACCGCAACCCCTATTCGTGGAACATGGAGTTTTACGAATACCCGGATGGCAGCGGCTACGAGGGACGCTTTACCAAGTGCGGCATCTGTGTGCTGATGAAGGAGCTAGGGCTGTACGACCTGACCCCTGCTTTGTGCCGTCTGGACTACACCATGAGCGAAGCGGGCGGCGTGACAAATTTTGTGCGGCAGTACACCCTTGCCTCCGGCGGGCCCTACTGCGACTGCGGATACAAAAAGAAAGGGTAACGGACGATGAAGAGGAAGGAAACCTATCTTTCCCGTGATTTCCGGGAAACTGCGGCACTGCGCTTTCCCGCGCGGGCAAAGGAACTGAACACCGCTTTCGATATGTCCCTATCACGACACCTGCACAGAATATGGCTGCCAGGAGCTGTGCCGCTGCTTTTGCGACAGTGATGACATCAGCTATACCGGGCTGCATCCGAAGCTGATCTGGGAGAGAAGCATGACGCTGGGGCGTGGAAATGACCGCTGCGATTTCTGCATGAAGATCAGATAATAGTGGGGCGGCATATTGGTATGCCGCAAAAGCAGTATCGGACGAACTTTCCGGTGCAGTGTGGGTGTAATGCTCATGTTGCATCGGGTTTTTTTGCGTAAAAATAATATTTGATAATGTTGATTTTCAACTGTTCTTAACTCAAATATTGTATCTTAACTCAAAAAGAGTTAAGATTGGAGGCGAACAGGAACTATCTACAAGTCAAGCCGCGAAGAACTTGGAACTGACACCTACTTCTATATCAAGGGCATCGAAACAGCTTGAAGAAATGGGATTGCTGCATATAAAGAAAGAAGGTGTGCCGCAGTTTTATCGGTTTAGTCACCCAATTACAAATCAGTATCCTGCGATGATTGAACTTTTCACGCGAAAGCTGGATGCCATCCAACTTCCAGAAGATGTAGATGAACGAGTTGAAGAAGCCATGGAAGAATGCTGAAGGAACTATGGAGGAATAGGATCATGTCAAAAGATGAGTATTTAATAACCGATGCGCCGCTGAAAGCGCTGACGGTTTTTGCAATGCCGATGATTCTCGGCAGTTTTTTTCAGCAGGTATACAATATGGCTGACTCCATTATCGTCGGTCAGTTTGTGGGTTCCTCTGCACTGGCAGCGGTGGGTGCCTGTGCGGCCCTGACGAATGTTTTCATTTGTGTGGCACTGGGTGCCGGTGTCGGTGCAGGTGTGCTTGTGAGCCGCTGTTTCGGCGCTAAAGAGTATGGCAAAATGAAAACCATTGTGTCTACGTCGCTGATCAGCTTTTTACTTCTGAGTATCATCCTTGGTATCTTTGGCTTTTGCTTTTCCCATGCGATGATGAGCGGGTTACAGACTCCTGCCGATATTTTAGAGGAAGCGGTACTGTACTTGCGGGTCTATTTTGTGGGCTTTCCGTTTTTGTTCATGTACAATATTCTCTCCACCATGTTCACTTCCATCGGTGAATCAAAAATTCCGCTGGGGCTGCTGATCTTTTCATCCATCCTGAATATTGTGATGGATCTTTGGATGGTAGCCGGTCTGGGGCTTGGTGTATTCGGTGCGGCGCTTGCAACTCTGATTGCTCAGGGAATTTCCGCTGTTTTTTCACTTTTGATTTTCTTATACCGGATGCGGCGATACCAAAGCCCGTTTCAGTGGTTTGACGGGCGTAAGCTGCGCTCGATGCTTCGGATCGCAGTGCCCTCGGTTTTGCAGCAGTCTACCGTGTCGATCGGAATGATGATCGTACAGGCAGTGGTAAATCCCTTCGGCACACAGGCTCTTGCAGGATATGCGGCGACGATGCGGGTGGAGAACGTATTTTCCCTGATCTTCGTGTCCATCGGTAATGCAGTTTCGCCGTATGTTTCCCAGAACCTTGGGGCAGGCAGAACCGAACGCATCAAAAAAGGCTATCATGCGGCATTGTTGTTGGACGTGTGCTTTGCGGCACTTGCCTTCCTTGTCATTGAAACGCTGCACACGCAGATTTCCTCGTTATTTCTTGGAAAAGACGGAACAGCTCTGGCCTATCAGGTGTCAGGAGATTATATGAGATGGCTTGGTTACTTCTTTATCTTCATGGGGATTAAAATGGCGACCGATGGAGTTCTTCGCGGACTTGGAATCATGCGCCCATTCCTTATTGCCAACATGGTAAACCTTGCGATCCGCCTGTCCGTGGCTTTGATCTGTGCGCCGCGTTTTGGCATTGACTTTGTTTGGCTTGCTGTGCCTGCAGGCTGGCTTGCTAACTTTTTGGTTTCCTATGCGGCGCTCAGAAAATCCTGGCCGGCTGAGGAAGTGGAGCCATTTTGAATATTTTTATAATCCTTGAAATTGTCCTTGAAATATGCCATCATTAGTTCATGAGATGCAAAACCATAAAAGGGTTAGAAAGAGCAGGTATCCTATATGAAAAAAAAGATCATTGTTGCAGTAGTGGTAGTTGTTGTGATTTTGGCGGCGATCGCGATTATCTCTGTCCTGGCACAGACACCGGCGCTGATCTGACCGGAAAGAAAGCAGGAAAACGCTTATGAAACTGTTATACGGTACCGGCAATCCGGCCAAGGCAGCTGCCATGCAGAACCGCATAGCCGGACTTGGCATCGAACTGATCAGTCTGCAGGATCTGCGGGCACAGGGTGTGGAGATCCCGAATGTCCCGGAGACCGGCAATACGCCTCTGGAGAATGCCAGGCAGAAAGCGCATGCTTATTATGAAGCTTTTCGTATGCCTGTATTTTCCTGCGATTCTGGGTTGTATTTTGAAGATGTCCCGGAGGCGGTCCAGCCCGGGGTACATGTGCGTACGGTGAACGGTGTGTATCTGACGGATGAGCAGATGCTGGAGCACTATATCGGACTGGTCAGACACCATGGAAGGCTTACGGCAAAATACCGCAATGCCATCTGCTATGTGCAGGATGGGGAACATGTATATGAGGCCATGGAGCCTGACATGGAAAGTGAGAAATTCTGGCTGACGGATGTACCCCACAGCAGCATCCGCAGAGAGGGGTTTCCGTTGGACAGTATTTCCCTGGATCCCGGAACCGGAAAATATTTCTATGACCTGCCTGAGACAGCGGTTGACCGGGTGGCGGTAGAGGAAGGTTTTCTTACCTTTTTCCGGAAGATCTTACAAGAGGGAATGGTGAATATAAACGGCAGCAGACGGTGAAATAACAAGTGCGCAGAGCGTCCCGCTGCGCTCGGATAGGAGAGTATATGACAGTAACAAATGCAGTGGAAACAACAATGATCTGGGGAACCGTAAGCGGTGCAAGCATGGTGGGGATGGTGATATCTCTGCTATTATCCGTGGGGTTACCCATATTTTTAGGTATCTTTATCTATAAGAAGACAAAGGCATGGGTGCCGGCGTTCTTCATCGGTTGTGGAATTTTCGTGGGCTTTGCCATGATCTTAGAGCAGATCTGTCATGCCATTGTGCTGACGGTGACCGGAGACGTGATCCGGGACAATATCTGGCTGTATGCGATTTACGGTGGGCTTGCAGCAGCACTTTTTGAGGAGTGTGGCCGGTGGATCGCCATGAAATTCTGCCTGAAAAAACATCTTACCCGGGAAAATGCATTGATGTACGGCGCCGGACATGGCGGCATTGAGGCTTTTCTGATCCTTGGTATGTCTTCTATGAGCAATCTCCTTACCGCAGCCATGATTAACGGTGGCCTGATGGAGAAGACTATGACGGCATTGGAGCCCGCACAACAGGAGGTAACCTACCATCAGCTCTCTGTTCTCTGGACCACGCCGGCTTACCAGTTCTACCTCGCACCGGTGGAGCGGATCAGTGCGATCGCCCTGCAGATCGCGTTGTCGATTCTTGTATACAGTGCGGTGAAGACAGGCAGAAAGTTGCATTTGGCAGCAGCCTTCGGACTGCATTTTACAGTGGACTTTCTGACTGTGGTGTGTGCCTCCACGATTCCTACATGGGCATTGGAGCTGGGATTGCTGATGGTGGTTGCAGTGATCTGTGTAGCGGTATACAAGCTGGCCTATGTATCGTCGACAGAGAAAAAGGCCTGACAGAGACAAAAACCATCAGATAAGAAGGAATGGATTTGAAAAAACCGAACAGGTCATGAGTCATGAAACATGATATAAGAGATAAGAGGCAAAAGAGGCAACGAACAATGAAGATTAACAGAGAAAAAGCACTGGCAGCATTTCAGGAATACACGGACCGTTATGACAGCAGCCGGGACATGATCCGTCTGAAAATAGAACACACCTACCGGGTCTGCGGATTGTGCCAGCAGATCGCCAGATCTCTGGATCTTCCGGAGGAAGAGGTGGACATTGCGTGGCTGACCGGACTGCTCCATGATGTGGGGCGGTTTGAGCAGCAGCGGGTATATGGTACCTTCACCGATGCAGATTCCATCGATCATGCGAAATACGGAGCAAGGATTTTATTTGGTAAGGTCTGGGAAGAGAAACACGGACTTGCTTCCGGAAGCGAAGAAAGCCTGCCCGAGGAAATTCAGGCAGATGCCGGAATCAGTATCCGGGATTTCGTAGAAGATGCTTCCTACGATGAACTTCTGTGGACGGCGGTGTTTTATCACAGCGCCTACCGGATTCCGGAGGGACTGGACGAACGTACGGCAATGTTCTGCCATATCTTACGGGATGCGGATAAGATTGATATCTTGAAGGTCAATGTGGAATTCCCTCTGGAAGAGATCTACAATGTGGACACCGAGGTATTATATCAGGAGGAAGTGACACCGGAAGTGTTGCAGAGCTTTGATGAGGAGCACGCTGTGCTGCGTTCCCTGAAGAAAACAGCGGTGGATAATGTGGTGGGACATATTTCACTGGTGTACGAGCTGGTCTATCCCGAGAGCTGCCGTATTGTGAAGAGACAGGGGTATCTGGATCGACTGATGAATTTTGAGTCGAAAAATTCTCATACGAGAAAACAGTTCGAGCATATCAGAGAACATATGAGAGAATATCTTGCCGGAAAATAATGTTGGATACCTGACAGACAGAAAGCAAACTGAAAATCTCACGGATGGCGGAGAATACCGTTATTCGTGAGATTTTCATTTACAAAGAGCGAGTTTTCGTTTTGTATATCGCAGATTCCTCCTGCACAGACTAAACAGTAGCACTTGATCGATAACATATGCAAAATTATGTTATCGATCAAGTGCACGATTGTTATGCAAAAACAGGATGCCTGTAAAATGAGGCATCTTCGCAGAACGCGGGAAAGGAGTTTGCAATGGATGGATTGACTGGGGGAAGCGGCGGAACAGAAGCGTTTCCCTTGAATGAACTGCCGGTAGGATTCGGCATGGCGCTGGCGATGAATGAACAGGCCATGCAAGGCTATGCGGCACTGACAGAGACGGAGAAGGAACATCTGATCCTCCGGTGCCGGGATGCTGGATCCAAAGAAGAGATGGAGCGGATCGTGGCATCACTGGTACCGGGAGAATCGGTGGAGAGTGTTATTGCCAGCCTCCGTCAAGAGTAAGGATCTGTCCGGTGAGATAGGTTGGCGCCTGGATGAGCTGGAGGACAAGTTTTGCGACTTCCTCCGGCTGGCCCAGACGGTCGGCGGGAATCTCTTCCCGGAGGGCGTTCATTTCCTCGGGGGAGAAGCAGTGGTTCATGGCAGTATCAATAACACCGCAGGAGATGGCGTTGACCTGGATATTACTGGGAGCCAGCTCCTTGGCCAGTGCTTTGGTGAAGCTGTTCACACCACCCTTGGAGGCGGAGTAAGCCACTTCCATGGAAGCTCCCACATTTCCCCAGACGGAGGAAATATTGATAATGCGTCCGCTGTGCTTCAGCAGCATCAGAGGCACTGCCAGACGGCTGGTGTAGAAGCAGGAGCTCAGGTTCGTATTCAGGACATGCTGCCATTCTTCGACACTCATATCCGTGAGCAGACCAATGTAAGAGATTCCGGCGTTGTTGACCAGTACATCCAGATGGTCCAGGGAGGCAAAAACTTTTTTGATGGCAGCGGGTTCCGATGCGTCCGCAGCCATGGCGGTGCAGGTGATGCCATATTTTTCTTCTAAACAGGCAGCCACTTCCTGAAGGTCTGGCAAGGTATGGCTACAGGTGAGGATCAGATGGTAGCCGGCTTCGGCCAGGGCTTCTGCGATGGCCTTACCGATGCCGCGGGAGGCACCGGTGACAAGAGCCAACGGTGCGTTCTTTATTGTATTCATGTAAAGTATCCTTTCTGAATTCTACGGCACCCTTTGGAGATAAAACAGTGCCGGATGCTAAAAACCTGTAAAACGAGTGTAGCATAGATGGACTTGCTTTTCCATAGGGGAACTGCTACACTGGACAAAAGGAGAGTAAAAATTATGTATGATTTGATCATTATCGGCTCCGGTCCCGCAGGGCTGTCAGCTGCAGTCTATGGTAAGAGAGCGGGACTGAATCTACTTATTATAGAAGAAAAGCCCATGAGCGGCGGTCAGATCCTCAATACCTATGAGGTGGATAACTATCTGGGACTTCCCGGCATCAGTGGATTCGATATGGGAATGACGTTCCGGCAGCATGCAGAGAAACTGGGAGCGGAGTTCCTGGAGGCTACGGTACACAGTGTGGAAGAACGAGGCGATTACAAATGCGTCTATGCGGGCAACCAGGAACTGGAGACCCGTACGGTGATCTTTGCCACCGGTGCGGAACATGCAAGATTAGGAGTACCCGGCGAGGAAGAATTGAACGGCATGGGGGTATCCTACTGTGCTACCTGTGACGGTGCCTTTTTCCGGGGTAGAACGGTGGCTGTGGTCGGCGGCGGTGACGTGGCACTGGAAGATGCCATCTATCTGGCAAGAACCTGCGAAAAGGTGTATCTGATCCACAGAAGAGATAGTCTGCGGGGGGCTATGGTATTGCAGGAGGAATTAAAGAGTCTCCCTAATGTGGAGATTCTCTATGACCATGTGGTTACAGAGATCTGTGGCGAGGACATGGTGGAAAAGCTGCGTATCAAAAATGTGAAGACAGAAGCGGAAAAAGATCTGGAGGCAGCAGGCATCTTTATCGCTGTAGGCATCCATCCCAACACGGAGCTGCTGCGGGAACTGGTGGCAGTCGGGGAAGACGGTTATATCCCTGCGGATGAGACCGGAGAGACCGGCCGCCCCGGCATTTATGTGGCCGGAGATATCCGTAAGAAACCTCTGCGCCAGGTCGTAACAGCGGTGGCAGACGGTGCCAATGCAGCAGTCAGCGCGGGAAATTACTGCAACCGTTTTCGTTAACAGACACAGATTAGTAATAAATTCATTAAGAAATTCGGAAGAAAACCGAAGAATATTTAAAGAAAAGAGTCACCTGGATGGTGGCTCTTTTTATGTAAAAACACCGCAAACCCGCATGAAATGGGAACTTTTGACAATATTGACAATTAATTCACTATATTGACAAATGGGAGTTCGCGTGATATATTTGTTAACGGATGTAACAAATTCGTAACAAATGATTTGAAAATGTAAAGAAATAAGTTAAGAAATTGAGACAGCTCCAAGAGTTTCAGGAGGATAGAATGGTTCGTAAATCTGTAAAAATTACCGTTTGCACCATGGCAGCGGTTATGGCTTTTTCCGGAATGAATATCACTGCAAATGCAGCAGCATCTTCATCTGTACTGCCCAGCGGCGGTATCGAGCTGACCCTGGCAAAGGGCAACAAGCTGGAGAGCCTTTCCACAGGTACCAACAGCACGAAACAGATTGAAAGCATTATTGAGACTGTGATCCGTGACGATCAGATGGATACCACCCCGGAAGCATCCGAGGAGGAGTCCTTCAAGAATCTGGTAATCGCACAGGTGAATGATTATGTAAATGTAAGAAGCCTGCCCAGTGAGGAAGGTGAGATCGTCGGTAAATTGTATGACGATTCCGTTGGTCTCTTCATTTCCGAAGAGAACGGCTGGTATCAGATTTCTTCCGGTTCCGTAACCGGTTATGTAAAAGCCGAGTACTGTGTGACTGGCGACGAAGCAGTAGAACTTGCCAAGAAGGTAGGAACCCGACTGGCAACCGTTAACACCACCACATTGAAAGTTCGTACCGAGCCTTCGCTGGAAGCATCGGTGCTGGGTCTGGTTCCTCTGGAGGACGATCTGGTAGTATCCGACGAGACCGATGGCTGGGTACAGGTAGATACCGAGGAAGGTCTTGGATGGGTCTCTACAGAATTTGTTTCCCTGCATACGGAATTCGTAGAAGCAGAATCCAAAGAGGAAGAAGCAAAGCGTCTGGCAAAGGAGAAAGAAGAGAGAGAAAGAGCACGTGCCGCAGCGGCAGCCAAGGCAGCCACAAGCAGCAAGAGTTCTGGCTCTTCCAGCAGCGCTCCCGCAGTTACTTATGCGGCCAGCGGAGACAGCGAGATGGGTACCGCAGTTGCCGACTATGCATTACAGTTCGTTGGTAACCCCTATGTATACGGCGGATCCAGCCTGACCAACGGCACCGACTGTTCCGGATTTGTAATGAGTGTATATGCTAACTTCGGTGTAAGTCTGCCTCATTCCTCTTCTGGAGACCGCAGCCAGGGTTCCGCGGTTGACGGACTTGCCAATGCACAGGCAGGTGACCTGATCTGTTACTCCGGCCATGTGGCACTGTATATCGGTAACGGCCAGATCGTTCATGCATCTACCGCCAAGACCGGTATCATCGTATCTAATGCGGATTACAAGAAGGTACTGGCAGTTCGACGGATCTTCTGATTATATAACAGAAAGTACAAGGCACTGTGTGGAAACACACAGTGCCTTTTTTTGTGTATACGATGAGCGAGACTACTCGATTGCACCGTGTCATGTGGTCGGCTTATTTTCCATGTGGACAGGATGCTGTGGGGACAGTGGAACTTAAGTGCCGATAAGGCAAAAAACTATAAGTTGTATAACGAATTGTGCAATTTGTCAAAATATTGTTACGCGATGAAATGGGGATTGACAAAACGGAACTATACAAAGTATACAAAAAAAGTGACACGAACGTAAAAACGACAGAAAAGAAATTTAAATACAAAATAAGTTATCCACATCCAAAATGCCAGAAAATAGGATAAAAGTTACTTATACACCAAGTTATACACATTATCCACAGAAAAACCGGCACTGCAAGGGGGATAAATTTACGAAAAAACAGGAACAAATGTTTTGTGAACATGTAATAAAAATAATAAAATGACAGGATTTGTCGATTTTAGGGTTGACATACAGAATGTCAAAAACAAGTAAAAAACTTCTTAAATTGTTGCAAAAAGCTGTGCTATTGTGCTATAATGACTATACAATAAATACAAGGGATGCTACATAAAACCTTGTAAATAAATACTTGGAAGGGATGATCAGCATGAAGTTTATTATTGTTGGCAGAAACATCGAAGTTACACCAGGATTAAGAGCAGCAGTGGAGGAAAAGATCGGCAAGCTGGACAAGTATTTCAATCCCGACACAGAAGTACATGTAACATTAAGCGTTGAAAAAGAACGTCAGAAAATTGAGGTGACCATTCCGGTAAAGGGAAGCATTATCCGTTCGGAGCAGGTAAGCAACGATATGTATGTATCCATTGATCTGGTGGAAGAGATCATTGAGAGACAGTTGAAAAAATATAAGAACAAGATCGTTGACAAACAGCAGGCGGCAGCTTCTTTCAGCAAAGCCTATGTAGAGAATGATTACACAGACGATGACGAGATCAAGATCGTTCGTACCAAGAAGTTCGATATCAAGCCCATGTATCCCGAGGATGCCTGCATTCAGATGGAACTGTTGGGACACAACTTCTTCGTATTCTGCAACGCAGAGACAGATCAGGTAAATGTAGTGTACAAGAGAAAGGGCGATACCTACGGACTGATCGAGCCGGAAGTATAAAACCGGACAGAAAATTAAATAAAGACAAATTTACAGCCTGCCGGAGTTTCCGGCAGGCTGCTTTGTTGTATGGGAAATGATATGCCCCGGAGATTTTCGAATTGTCTGAATACCGGAAAAATCAGAAACATAACCTGTAAGGAGGAACTGAGAGCAGGACAGGGAATGGACAGAGAAAAGAGAATGCGGGCATGGATCCGGGCAGAGGTGATGCTTCTATTTATAATGATGGGAGCATTTCTGCTCAGGGAGACAGGGCGGACAGAAAGCATGGAACAGGCGGTGGTCACCGCGACCTCGGCTGCGGGAAAGGATTATATCAAATGGGTGGACTTTACCGTATCCTATGAAGCGCTCTGCCAGGCATATGACTGGGATGTGGATACGTTTGACACGGAACATCATGTGGAGTGGATCCCGCTGCTTGCATATACCGCAGCCAGAACCGGAGGGGAATTTGACAAAAAGGCGCTGAAGATCCTGAACGAGACGTCGGAGAAGCTGGCGGAGGGAGAGGCAGAGATAGAAACTCTCACAAAAGATATGAAATACTATCCGTATTATCTGGAAGCTTACAGCGCGGCGCTGGGAGGACTGGTGGGAGAATACGAGGCAGAGGTGATCGGAGAAGACGGACAGAGCACCTGGCAGAAAAAATACGGATTAAAAGGTTATTGCCCCATTGCGAGAGGATTTGATTATACTCATTATGATGATTTCGGGGCGGGAAGAAGCTACGGATATAAACGAAGGCATCTGGGCCATGACATGATGGGGCTCGTCGGTGTACCTATCATTGCTGTCGAGTCCGGCACTGTGGAAGCCCTGGGCTGGAACCAGTACGGCGGCTGGCGCATTGGTATCCGCAGCTTTGATAATAAGCGCTACTATTACTATGCACATCTGCGGCAGAACTACCCCTATGCGGAAGGACTGGAAGAAGGCAGCGTGGTGACGGCGGGGGATGTGATCGGTTATATGGGACATACCGGTTACAGTACCACAGAAAATGTAAATAATATAGAAGTAACCCATCTGCACTGGGGATTGGAACTGGTCTTTGATGAAGAACAGAAAGAGAGTGACAACGAGATCTGGATCGATGTCTATCCGCTGACCTGTTTTCTGGCAAAACACACGCAGGAAGTGCAGAAAGTCGAGGGAACAAGAGAGTGGATCCGCACTACAAAAATCCGGGAATTCTGATTTCTAAAAATTTCATTTGTTATTTTGTTATTTTTTTGACAAAAGCATTGCAAAACAGATTTCGCTATGTTAAAATGGGGACAGTGAAATGATAAAAAAATAACAATCTACATTTCAGAAAGCAAACCAAACGAAAACAAAAAGTGGAGGACAAACAAATGGCAAAGAAAGTTGTATTAGCAGGCGCTTGCCGTACCGCAATCGGTACCATGGGCGGAACCTTAAGCACAACTCCTGCACCGGAGCTGGGCGCAATCGTTATCAAGGAGGCTCTGAAGAGAGCAGGCGTTGCTCCCGAAGCAGTTGACCAGGTATATATGGGATGTGTAATCCAGGCTGGCCAGGGACAGAACGTAGCACGTCAGGCAGCTATCAAAGCCGGACTTCCCATCGAAGTTCCCGCAGTTACCATGAACGTGGTATGTGGTTCTGGCCTGAACTGTGTGAACCAGGCAGCACAGATGATCATGGCCGGTGATGCAGATATCGTAGTAGCAGGTGGTATGGAGAACATGTCCATGGCTCCTTACGCAATTCCTCAGGGACGTTACGGATATCGTATGGGTAACGCAACCATGGTTGATACCATGATCAAAGATGCACTTTGGGATGCTTTCAATGATTATCATATGATCAAGACTGCAGACAACATCTGCGAAGAGTGGGGACTTACCCGTGAAGAACTGGATGAGTTCGCATTAAAGAGTCAGTTAAAGGCTGAAGAAGCTCAGAAGAACGGCGCCTTCAAGGCAGAGATCGTTCCCGTAGAAGTTAAGAAGAAAAAAGAGACCATCGTATTCGATACCGATGAAGGCCCTCGTCATGGTTCTACCATCGAAGGTCTGGCTAAGCTTCGTGCCATCAATCCCGGTGGATTCGTTACCGCAGGTAACGCTTCCGGTATCAACGACGGTGCAGCAGCTATCGTTGTTATGAGCGAAGAGAAGGCTAAGGAGCTGGGCGTTAAGCCTATGGCTACTTTCGTAGCAGGCGCTCTGGCTGGTGTTCGTCCCGAGGTTATGGGTATCGGCCCTGTAGCTTCTACCAAGAAGGTAATGGCTAAGACCGGTATGAAGATCGAAGACTTCGATATCATCGAGGCTAACGAAGCATTCGCAGCACAGTCCGTAGCAGTTGGTAAGGAACTGGGCATCGATGTAGATAAGCAGCTGAACCCCAACGGCGGTGCTATCGCTCTGGGCCATCCCGTAGGAGCTTCCGGATGCCGTATTCTGGTAACTCTGTTGCATGAGATGCAGGCAAGAGGTGCCAAGACCGGTCTGGCTACTCTGTGCATCGGCGGTGGTATGGGATGCTCCACCATCGTTAAGATCGAGGACTAATGGAATAACAATTCGCTGGGGCGGTAGAATCTCTATCGCCTTAGTGTGGTTTTGAAAATACTGATTGAAATGTGAAATGAGGTAAAAACATGGATTACATTTTGTATGAGCAGAATGGCAATGTGGCAACCATCACCATCAACCGTGAAAAGGCACTGAACGCTCTGAATTCTCAGGTACTGGATGAACTGAACGCTACATTGGATGCAGTAGATCTGGCAACGGTTCGTTGTCTGGTGATCACCGGTGCAGGCAGTAAGTCCTTCGTGGCAGGTGCAGATATCGGAGAGATGAGCAGCCTGACCAAGGCAGAGGGCGAGGCATTCGGAAAGAAGGGTAACGATGTATTCCGCAAGATCGAGACCTTCCCCATTCCCGTGATCGCAGCTGTCAACGGCTTTGCTCTGGGCGGCGGATGTGAGATTTCCATGAGCTGTGATATCAGAATCTGTTCCGACAATGCAGTCTTCGGACAGCCCGAGGTAGGACTGGGAATCACTCCCGGCTTCGGCGGAACCCAGAGACTGGCTCGTCTGGTAGGTGCAGGCATGGCAAAACAGATGATCTACACCGCACGCAATATCAAGGCAGCAGACGCTTACAGAATCGGTCTGGTAAACGAAGTTTACAGCGCAGAAGTAGATGCAGACGGCAATGTGGTAAAGAGTGCACAGGAAGTAATGCTGGCAGCAGCACAGAAGTTGGCAGCCACCATTGCAAAGAATGCTCCCATCGCAGTCCGCAACTGCAAGAAGGCTATTAACGAAGGCCTGGATGCAGATATGGATCAGGCAGTAGTGATCGAAGAGAAGCTGTTCGGTGACTGCTTCGAGACAGAAGATCAGAAGTATGGTATGGCTTTCTTCCTTGACAAGAACAAGGAGAAGGTAAAAGAGCCTTTTAAGAACTGCTAATCATTACGAATATAAAAGTATAAAATCAGGAGGATTTACCATGAAAGTAGGTATTATCGGTGCAGGTACTATGGGACAGGGCATTGCAAAGGCATTTGCCCAGGTAGACGGATATGAAGTAGCTCTTTGCGATATCAAGCAGGAGTGGGCTGACGGCGGCAAGGCCAAGATCGTAAAAGGCTATGCAAGACTGGTAGAAAAAGGAAAGATGACTCAGGAGGCTGTTGACGCTATCGTAGCTAAGATCACTCCGGGCCTGAAGGAAGATCTGTGTGCAGACTGCGATCTGATCGTAGAAGCTGCATTTGAGAATATGGAAGTTAAGAAGACCACCTTCGGTGAGCTGGACAAGATCTGCAAGCCCGAGTGTGTATTTGCTTCCAACACTTCCAGCCTTTCCATTACCGAGATCGGCAACGGACTGACCCGTCCTCTGATCGGTATGCACTTCTTTAATCCCGCAGACCGTATGAAGCTGGTTGAGGTAATTGCAGGTGTGAATACTCCCGCAGAGACCGTAGACACCATCAAGAAGATATCTGAAGAGATCGGCAAGACCCCTGTTCAGGTAAACGAGGCAGCAGGCTTTGTTGTTAACCGTATCCTGATCCCTATGATCAATGAAGCAGCTTTCATCAAGATGGAAGGTGTATCCGATATCGCAGGTATCGACGCAGCTATGAAGCTGGGCGCTAATCATCCCATGGGACCCCTGGAACTGGGCGATTTCGTAGGACTGGATATCTGCCTTGCCATCATGGATGTTCTGTACAACGAGACCGGCGACAGCAAGTATCGTGCATGCCCTCTGATCCGTAAGATGGTTCGCGGCGGTAACCTTGGTGTGAAGACCGGCAAGGGCTTCTATGTATACAATGCAGACCGCACCAAGACTCCTGTGGATGCACAGTAGGCAAAAGGTAAAATAACTGTTCGGAGCCGGATACGGCTCTGGACAGTCTAAGTTCATAATTACAACCAAGTATAAATAACAATGGAGGATTAACATCATGGATTTTACATTATCCAAAGAGCATGAGATGGCGAGACAGCTGTTCAAAGAGTTCGCCGAGAACGAAGTAAAACCTCTTGCGCAGGAAGTTGACGAGACCGAAACCTTCCCCAGAGAGACCGTTGAGAAGATGGCTAAGTACGGCTTCATGGGAATTCCCGTTCCCAAGGAGTACGGCGGACAGGGCTGTGATACCCTGACCTACGCTATGTGTGTTGAGGAGCTTTCCAAGGTTTGTGCAACCACCGGCGTTATCGTATCCGCACATACCTCTCTGTGTATCGATCCTATCATGACCTTCGGTACTGAGGATCAGAAGAAGAAATATGTTCCCGATCTGGCAAGCGGCCGTAAGATCGGTGCTTTCGGTCTGACCGAGCCCGGTGCAGGTACCGATGCTCAGGGACAGCAGACTAAGGCTGTATTAGATGGTGACGAGTGGGTCATCAACGGATCCAAGTGCTTCATCACCAACGGTAAAGAAGCTGATGTATATATCGTGATCGCAGTTACCGGTATCGTAGAGAAGAGAGGCAGAAAGATGAAGGAGATTTCTTCCTTTATCGTTGAGAAAGGTACTCCTGGATTTACCTTCGGTACCAAAGAGAAGAAGATGGGTATCAAGGGTTCTTCCACTTACGAGCTGATCTTCACCGACTGCCGTATCCCCAAGGAGAATATGCTTGGTAAGCAGGGACAGGGATTCAAGATCGCAATGCACACTCTGGACGGCGGACGTATCGGTATCGCTTCCCAGGCTCTGGGTATTGCAGAAGGCGCTTTGGAGAGAACCGTTGCTTACACCAAGGAAAGAAAGCAGTTCGGAAAGTCCATTTCCGGATTCCAGAATACACAGTTCCAGCTGGCTGATATGGCTACCAAGGTGGAAGCTGCCAAGATGCTGGTATACAAGGCTGCACGCAAGAAGGACGAGTACAAGACCAATCCTAAGATCTCTTACTCTGTAGAAGCTGCTATGGCTAAGCTGTATGCTGCTGAGGTTGCTATGGAAGTTACTACCAAGGCTGTTCAGCTGCACGGTGGTTACGGTTACATCAGAGAGTACGAAGTTGAACGTATGATGCGTGATGCAAAGATCACCGAGATCTACGAGGGTACTTCCGAAGTTCAGAGAATGGTTATCTCCGCAGATCTGCTGAAATAAGCAAGCAGGCATTTGTCGGAAATTTTATTAGAAAAGTAAGGAGAAAATACAATGAAGATTGTTGTTTGTATTAAGCAGGTGCCCGATACCAAGGGCGGTGTTAAATTCAATCCTGACGGAACTCTTGACAGAGGCGCAATGCTTGCTATCATGAATCCCGATGATAAGGCTGGTCTGGAAGCTGCACTGAAGCTGAAGGACGAGTTCGGCGCAGAAGTTACCGTACTGACCATGGGTCTTCCCAAGGCAGCAGATGCTCTTCGTGAGGCGCTGGCTATGGGCGCTGACAAAGCAATTCTGCTTACCGACAGAGTACTGGGTGGTGCTGATACCTGGGCTACTTCCACTACCATTGCAGGTGCACTGAGAAACCTTGACTATGATCTGATCATTACCGGTCGTCAGGCAATTGATGGTGATACCGCACAGGTTGGTCCTCAGATCGCTGAGCATCTGGGACTTCCCGTAATCTCTTATGCACAGGACATCAAGGTTGAGGGAGACAAGGTGATCGTTCAGAGACAGTATGATGACAGATATCATGTAGTAGAGGCTCAGATGCCCTGCCTGATCACTGCACTGTCCGAGCTGAATAAGCCTCGTTATATGACTCCCGGCGGAATCTTCGATGCATGCAAGGCAGAGATCACTACCTGGGGCAGAGCTGATCTGAAAGATGTTGATGACAGCAACCTTGGCCTGAAGGGATCTCCTACCAAGATTGCAAAGGCATCCGATAAGGTTCGTAAGGGCGCAGGTGAGAAGATCGTTCCCGATTCACCTGAAGACGGAGCAGCTTACATTGTGGCTAAATTCAAAGAAAAGCACATCATCTAATATAGGAGGCAAACCATGGTAACCAATAATATTGAAGAATACAAGGGTGTATATGTGTTCGCCCAGCAGGTAGACAATGAGATCAGCGGTATCGCATTGGAGCTGCTCGGCAAAGGTAAAGAGCTGGCTGCAAAGCTGGAGACCGAGGTAACCGCGGTTCTGATCGGTTATAATGTAAAGAATCTGGCAGATAAGCTGGCTGAGTATGGCGCAGATAAGGTAATCCTTGTGGACGATCCCGAACTGGAGACTTACAGAACCGAGCCTTATGCACATGCACTGGCATCTGTTATCGAGAAATATAAGCCTGAGATCGTTCTGGTAGGTGCAACTGCTATCGGACGTGACCTCGGCCCTACCGTTTCCGCAAGAGTTAAGACCGGTCTGACTGCTGACTGTACCGTACTTGAGATTGGTGATTTCCCTCTCAATGCGATTCCCGGACAGGAGCAGAAGCACAACCAGCTGCTGATGACCCGTCCTGCATTCGGTGGTAACACCATCGCTACCATCGCCTGCCCCGACAACAGACCTCAGATGGCAACCGTTCGTCCCGGCGTTATGCAGAAGATCGCTCCTATCGCAGGTGCAAAGGCTGTAATCGAAGAGTACAATCCCGGATTTACTCCGAACAACAAATATGTAACCATCAAGGAAGTCGTTAAGGCTGTATCCGATACCGTTGATATCATGGATGCTAAGATCCTGGTATCCGGCGGGCGTGGAGTTGGCAGCGCAGAGAACTTCAAGATCCTGGACGATCTGGCAGAGGTTCTTGGCGGTACCGTATCCTGCTCCCGTGCAGTTGTAGATAATGGCTGGAAGCCCAAGGATCTGCAGGTTGGACAGACCGGTAAGACCGTTCGTCCTCAGATTTACTTTGCAATCGGTATCTCCGGTGCTATTCAGCATGTAGCAGGTATGGAAGAGTCTGATCTCATTGTTGCCATCAACAAGGATGAGACCGCGCCTATCTTCGATGTGGCTGACTACGGTATCGTAGGCGACCTGAACAAGGTAGTTCCCGCTCTGACCGAGCAGCTGAAGGCTGCAAAGGCTGAGAAGGCAGCAAACTAATTCGTAACAACGGATTAAAAACATATAAGAACTCCGCCTGATTCCCCGGTCCGTCCGGGAGTCGGGCGGAGTTCTTTTCTGCAAAAAACTGATGCAGCTTGTGCAAGTTTCTTGCCTTGTATGCTTGCGCTGAGGGAAGCAAAATAGTAAAATAAAATGATACCAAGGGTAACAAGGTGAAAAATAAATTTTTCACCTGCAAATTTGTGCCTTCGGCTCAAAGTTTGCAGGTTGTTGAAAGGCGTGAGTAGTTTTATGGCAAAACAAAAAGAAGTAAAGACCAACGCAATGCGGATCCTGGAATCTTTGAAGATTCCTTATACCCATCACACCTACGAGTGTGAGGAATTCGTGGACGGTCTTCAGATAGCTGACAAATTATCCCTGCCCTATGAACAGGTCTATAAGACGTTGGTCACCGTGAGCAACAGCAAGAATTATTTTGTATTCGTTATCCCTATTGCGGCGGAGCTGGATCTGAAAAAGGCAGCGAAATCGGTAGGGGAAAAGAGCGTGGAAATGATCCACGTAAAGGATATTAACGCCATTACCGGTTATATCCGCGGCGGCTGTACTGCCATTGGCATGAAAAAGCAGTACGTGACCAGAATCGATGAAAGCGCAAAGACACAGGAGCAGATCTATGTCAGCGGCGGCAAGATCGGATCTCAGATCCGTCTGACACCGGAGGATCTGGCCAAGGCAGCGAAAGCAGAATTTGCCGATATTATCCGGCATGAAAATTAACCGGGAAGATACCGTAAGGATCTGACAATTACGAAAACATATATAAAGGAGTATCTATGGAAAAAGAAAAAACAATTCTCGATTACGACACCGTGGCACTGGATGAAGCACAGGATGCGGTGATCATCATAGACCAGACCTTATTACCCGGCAGGATCGAACTGATCGCTTTACATACGGCACAGGAAATTTGGGATGCCATTTATCTGTTGAAAGTCAGAGGGGCTCCGGCCATCGGCGTAGCGGCGGCACTGGGTATTTATCTGCTGGCAAACCGCATCGAGACCGAAGATTTTGAAAAGTTTTATGAGAAATTTACCGAATATAAGGAATATCTGGATTCTTCCAGACCCACCGCAGTCAACCTGTCCTGGGCATTGAAGCGTATGAATGCCGTGGCTGTGAAGGCCGGCAGAGAAGAACACAAAACCGTGGCAGAAGTGAAGGAAATCCTGCATGATGAAGCCTTGCAGATTCGGGCGGAAGATGTAGAAGTATGCCGAAAAATCGGAGAATTTGGCCTGGAACTGGTGAAACCGGGAGATGGCATCCTGACTCACTGTAATGCAGGACAACTTGCAACCGTAAAATATGGTACTGCAACAGCACCTATTTATCTGGGACAGGAGAAGGGCTATAACTTCCATGTATTTGCGGATGAGACCAGACCCCTGTTGCAGGGAGCCAGACTGACTGCTTTTGAACTGCATTCCGCAGGCGTGGATGTCACACTGATCTGCGACAATATGTCTGCTTCTGTAATGTCCAAGGGCTGGGTACAGGCAGTGTTCGTGGGTTGTGACAGAGTGGCGGCTAACGGAGATACGGCCAACAAGATCGGCACCAGCGTAGTAGCAGCGGTAGCAAAGCAGTACGGTGTACCGGTATATATCTGTGCACCTACATCTACCATTGACATGGCTACTGTTACCGGCGCAGATATCTGCATCGAGCAGCGCAAGGCGGAAGAGGTCACCGAGATGTGGTATAAGGAGCGCATGGCCCCGGAAGGTGTAAAGGTATACAATCCCGCTTTTGATGTAACGGATCATGAATTGATCGCTGGAATCGTAACAGAGTACGGTGTGGCAAGAGCGCCTTACACCAAGAGCCTGAAGGAGATCATGGAACGCAAGGCACAGAGAGGCTGATGGTGAAGATATGAAGCGAAATGTAAGCCTTGCGGAGATATCCGACGGCCGATTATACAAAGCAAATGATATGGTAAAAGCGGATTGCGGTGGTTGCAATGGCTGTTCCCGGTGTTGTCACGGCATGGGCAATTCCATTATCCTGGATCCCTATGATGTGTACCGGATGACTACAGGAATGGGGAAAAGCATGCAGGAGCTATTAGCGGCATCGGTGGAGCTCAATGTGGTGGACGGTGTGATCTTACCGAATCTGAAAATGCAGGGGACAGAGGAAGCCTGCGCTTATCTGGATGAGGAAGGAAGATGCAGCATCCATCCGTACCGGCCTGGAATCTGTCGGCTATTTCCGCTGGGAAGATATTATGAAAATGGAGGATTTTCCTATTTTCTCCAGACCGGGGAATGTGCAAAGGAGAACCGCAGCAAGATAAAAGTCAGTAAATGGATCGATACTCCGGATCTGACCCGCAATCAGCAATTTACCTTACAATGGCATGACCTGTTACATGCCATGGAAGAAAGACTGACAGGAGAAGACGAAGGGAAACAGAGGGAAGAAAATCTCCTGCTGCTGCGTCTGTTTTATTTATTGCCGTATGAGGGGACGATAGATTTTTACACACAGTTTACAGAGAGGATGGAACATTGGAATGGACAGAACGGACAGATTTAACAGTTTAAACAAGCTCTCCATTGAGAAGCGCCTATTGAAAGTATTTCGTAAGACCACGATACTGCTGAGCATGACGGGTGTCATCGCCTGTGTGGCCATGGGAATCGTGAGTTATCAGTATTCCTACGCCTTGAAGCATTACGGTTTCGCGCAGGGTGACATCGGTAAGGCGATGATCGTTATCGCGGAGATGCGGAGTGAGACCCGTGCCGCCATCGGCTATGATGACGATACACTGATCGCTACAGCAAAAAATGCCCATGACCTGACGGCGGAACAGTTGGATACCTATATCAGTGCCCTGGAAGATGACATGATCACGGATGAGGGAAGAGCTACCTACCAGCAGATCAAGGACGGCGTAGCTTCTTATCAGCAGATTGAGGCACAGATACTGGAACTGGGAACAGCTTCCGATTCTGCTAAGCGGATGCAGGCACAGCAGATGGCAGGCGAACAGATGGATCCCGTGTTCCAGCAGGTCTATGCAGATATGACGAGCCTGTTGGACAGCAGTGTAACGAACGGAAATGCCATGGAAGCCAAACTGAATGTTTTCCGTGTGGTTATTTTTATTGTAATCCTTCTGATCATCGGAGTAGGCTTTGCGGGATCTGAAAAAGCGGGAAAAAGAATAGCCAAAGGAATCGCCGGACCGCTGAAAGCGCTGGCAGACAGACTGGATGGGTTTGCTGCAGGTGATCTGTCTTCAGAGTTCCCGGAAGTAAAGACAGAGGACGAAGTGGCAGAGATGAATCGTGCCGCCATTGCAATGGCTGAAAATCTGCGAATGATCATTGAGGATATCAAGCAGGCTCTGAATGCCATGGCAAATGGTGACTGGACGGTAAAATTTCTTTACCCCGATCTCTATGCAGGGGATCTGGATGAATTGAAGGAAGCCCTGAGAGATATCAAATATAAGATGAACGAAGCATTGTACAATGTAAATTCCGTATCCGGCCAGGTATCCATGGGTGCCGGAAGCCTGGCAGATGCCGCACAGTCTCTGGCAGAGGGCGCTACTGAGCAGGCCGGAGCCGTACAGCAGCTACAGGCAACCATTACTAATATTACCTCTATGGTAGACAATACTGCAGAGCATACCAAGAATTCCAGCAGGCAGGCACAGGAATACTCTGCTAAGGCAGATGAAGGCCGTACCGAGATGAATCATTTGATGGAGATCATGGAACAGATCAACGAGACTTCCGAGAAGATCAGCAACATCATCGGTGAGATCGAGGATATTGCCAGTCAGACCAATCTGCTGTCCTTAAATGCGTCCATTGAGGCAGCCAGAGCGGGGGAGGCCGGAAGAGGTTTTGCTGTGGTGGCAGACCAGATTGGTAAGCTGGCAGAGCAGAGTGCGCAGTCCGCTGTCAATACCAGAGAGCTGATCGGCGGTACACTGGAGGAGATCCATGCCGGCAATGAAGCTGTGGATCATGCGTCCCAGACGTTGAGCGTTATCGTGGAAGGCGTCCGCAGGATCGCACAGGATTCTGAGGAACTGAACCAGATTGCAGCTGCTCAGTCAGATGCCATGAATCAGGCGGAGAGCGGTGTGAACCAGATCTCCGAGATCGTACAGTCCAACTCTGCGGCAGCAGAAGAATTATCCGCTACCAGTGAGGAACTGCTGGCTCAGTCCGAGAATATGACCAATCTGGTAAAGCAGTTCAAGCTGATCGATGAGGAGAAGATTCAGGCGAGAAAAAAGGAGGCTGACAATGCCGGTATTTGATTTCAGCAGTATCCCGGAAAATGAGAAGAAGCAGGATACCGTATGCACCTATACCATGTTCCGTTCCAATGAGGCTGCGGCAAGTCCCGAAAAGCCGATCCTGATCCTGGACAACAGCAGCGAACCGTGGAAGCACCATGCTATCGGTGTCTTCGGCAATCAGAACAAACGCACGAATTTCGAATTCAGGGAAGAGGGCAGCAGTGCCTATGCCGATATTTTACAGATCGATGCAAGATTCGTAAGCCTCGTCAGATGGTTAGGAGAAAATCACATCAATGTCCGGCTTTCCGGGGAAAACCGGGAAGAAGGCTATGCGGTATACAAGATCCGAGAGACTGCATTTGGCGGCGGAACCAAGCTTTCGGCAGAAGATGGATTTTTACAGTTCATGATGGAAAGACTGTTCGCCAGCAGTGCTCCCGCAGAAGAGGAACAGGGGGAGGACGAAGAGGAAGACGGCGATGATATGAAGCTTACCAGCCTTCAGAGTATCTCCGATTTCATGACATGCGCCGGAAGGACTATGCCGGAAAACATCCGCCTGTGGGCCAGAAGAAATCTGGCGGTGGCCAGATCCCATGAGGTGTCTCCGGAAGAGAGAAGACATGCCCAGAGAGCGCTGTCCATCATGATGAACATTCAGTGGAAGGGCAATTACTTCGAAGCCATTGATCCGACGGAAGCCAGACGGATCCTGGACGAGGAATTGTACGGCATGGAGAAAGTCAAGCAGCGGATCATGGAGACCATTATCCAGATTAACCGTACCCACACCTTACCGGCTTACGGACTGCTTCTGGTGGGTCCGGCCGGAACCGGTAAATCCCAGATCGCTTATGCGGTGGCGAGGATCCTGAAATTGCCCTGGACAACATTGGACATGAGTTCCATTAACGATCCGGAGCAGCTGACCGGAAGCTCCAGAATCTATGCCAATGCCAAGCCGGGCATTATCATGGAGGCTTTTTCCATGGCGGGAGAGTCTAATCTGGTATTCATCATCAATGAGTTGGACAAGGCGGCAAACGGCAAGGGTAACGGCAATCCGGCGGATGTGCTTCTGACACTGCTTGACAATCTGGGATTCACGGACAACTATATGGAATGTACCGTTCCCACCTTTGGTGTCTACCCCATCGCCACTGCCAATGACAAGGAGCAGATCAGTGCTCCGTTAATGTCCCGTTTTGCAGTGATCGATATCCCGGATTACACACCGGAGGAGAAGAAGATCATTTTCTCCAGATTTGCATTGCCGAAGGTGCTGAAAAGGATTGGACTGCAGGCAGACGAATGCACACTCACCGAAGAGGGACTGGATGCGGTGGTGGAGATCTATTCCAACACCAGTGGAATCCGTGACCTTGAGCAGGCGGCGGAGCATCTGGCAGCCAATGCCCTGTATCAGATTGAAGTGGACGGGGTAAAGGAAGTTGTATTTGATGCAGAAAAAGTGAAGAAATTATTTCTATAAGTAATAGAAGCAGGTAGTCGCAGGATGCGGTTGCCTGCTTTTTGTGCAAAGTCGGGGGCTTTTGCCCCGCATCATTATAGAAAAACGAGTAGAGGAGAGGGACATGACAAAGAAAGTATTAGTGATCACGGATGCACAGAACGAATTCATCACCGGGGCGCTGGGAAACAAGGAGTGCGAGGCGGCGGTAAAGTATATCGTTGCGGCAGCAGAAAGCGGGGAATACTACAAGGTGATCTTTACAAAGGATACCCATACGGCGGATTATCTGCACACCCAGGAAGGAAAGCGTCTGCCCGTTCTGCACGGACAGGAAGGCACAGAAGGATATAAGATCCATCCGGATATCGTGAAGGCGGTACAGGAGCATTATGCACCGGAACAGATCCTTACGGTGAAAAAACCTACTTTTGGCAGTCTGGATTTTGGGAATACGCTGAAGGCAGTCTGGGAAGAGGTGACGGCAGCAGGAGAGGCAGCAGAGGGTGAATATTCCATGGAAGTGGATTTTACCGGATTCTGCACCGGAATCTGTGTGTTAAGCAATGTGGTCATGGCAAAGGCATTTGTACCGGAAGCGAGAGTGTGTGTCATTGAGAAGGCCTGTGCCTGTGTGACACCCCAGACGCACCAGACGGCCATCGCAGCTATGGGACCGATCCAGGCGGATGTGATTTAGAGAACATATTATATTTACACAGTTGTGAATCTAAGAGAGAAAGAGGATAAAATCATGCAATTACCACAGATCATCAACAGCTTACTGGAAAATGATATGTACAAGTTCTCTATGGGACAGTGTATCTACCACCAGTTCAGCGCTTATAAGACTACCTGGACCTTCAAATGCAGGAATACAGATGTATTTTTCACATCTGAAATGGTAGAAGAAATCAAGGCGCAGATCCGGGCCTATTGTGACTTACGTTTTACGGAAGAAGAACTGGCTTATCTGGAAAACGTAAAATGGATCAAGGGTTCCTATGTGGATTTCCTACGGCTGTGGCAGCCCAGATATGAGGATTTTGAGATCGGCACAGAGGCAGACTGTGGCCTGACTATCGAGACGAAGGGCTCCTGGCTGAATACTTCCATGTATGAAATTCCAACGCTGGCTATTGTTAATGAAGTATTTTTCCGTATGAATTATGACTATGAGAAGCTGTATGCCTCCTTCCGGGAGCGTCTGGCAGACAAGCTACAGAAGCTGGTGGACGGAACGTATTGCCTTGGAAATTTCAGTGAATTCGGTCTGAGACGCCGTCTCTCTGCAGAGGCACAGGAACTGGCAGTACAGGAGCTGGTGGGTCACAATAAGGATTATAAGGACTCCGCCTGCATTGGTACCTCTAATGTCTATCTGGCAAAGAAATGGAACGTGACACCGGTAGGCACTATGGCCCATGAATGGATCATGTGTACCGGGCAGGGCAATCACAAGCACAATCCGGCATATTCCAACTGGTATGCCCTGGATGCCTGGGTGAAAGAGTATGGCATTTTGAACGGAATTGCTTTGACGGATACGATCACCACGGATTGTTTCCTGAAAGATTTCCAGCTGACCTATTCCACTCTGTTTTCCGGCGTGCGGCATGACAGTGGGGATCCCTTTGCATGGGGGGAGAAGCTGATATCTCATTATGAATCTCTGGGGATTGACCCGAAGCGCAAGACCCTGCTGTTCAGTGACAGTCTGGATTTTGCACGGGCGGATGAACTGCGTAAGGCATTCCGGGACCGGGTGACCGTGGCTTTCGGTATCGGAACCTATATTGCCAATGATACCTGCGAGGAACCGTTGAATATTGTCATGAAGACCACTGCCTGCAACGGCATGGATGTGGCAAAGATCTCCGATACTCCCGGCAAGGAAATGTGTAAGAATGCGGATTACGTGGATTATCTCACCAGATGTATCAGATGGAGACTGGAACATGACAGATAGGAAGCAGCAGAAAATCAGAAACGGCGGGAATACAGCATGGATGAAAAAAACAGAATAGAAAACAGAATCGGTGTGCTGGATGGAATCCGTGCCATAGCCATCGGGATGGTAGTGTGGTTTCATTTCTGGCAGCAGACATGGCTGACACCGTATCTTCGGATTCCAACAGAGTACACAAAATATATTGGACTCACGGAGATCAACCTAGCTGGATGGGTCAGATATGGATTCGTTTTTGTGGATATGATGATCCTGCTCAGCGCATTCTGCAATTTTTATCCCTATGCCAGATCTATTGTTCTGGGAGAGGACTGGCCGGATACGAAGACATTTTACAGAAAGAGGGCAGCAAGAATACTGCCTTCTTACTATTTTATGTTGGCGATCGATTTGTTTTTTTATATTTTACCGGGACATAAATATCGGAATGTGGGAGCATTGTGCAAAGATATTGTGACACATGTATTTTGCGTTGCACCAAATTGGTCGGACACTTATATATCCACCTCTTTTAACGGCGTGTTATGGACGGTACAGATGGAAGTGATCTATTATCTGCTGCTGCCGTGGATCGCAAGATTGTTCCGCAAGTGGGCCTTTGCCACTTATAGTGTGATGTTGATGATTTCCGTTACAAGTACCGCGGCGATCCTGAACTGTTTTGCGGGAAAAGAGAGAAATTATGGAAATAATATTCTGACGTTTATGGGAATCTATGCCAATGGCATGCTTTGCTGCATCCTGTATGTCATGTGGAAGAAATATGTGACAGAAAATAAATATTCGCAGCTGGCAGGAACAGTGATCTCTGTTTTGTGTATTTTTCTGATGAACGGGGTGATTCATAAATACGATGGGGATGTGAATCTGCAGGCAGTTCAGCTGCAGAGCAGGCTGGTGCAGTCGTTCCTGTTTGCATTGTTCCTTTTCAGCACAGCCTGTGCGGGAGAATATTATCAGAAACTATATTCCAACCGGGTGGCATCACTTTTTTGCAAATTTTCCTATAATCTGTATCTCTGGCATCAGATGATCGCCGTCTGGCTGAAAGAAAAAAGAATTCCTTATTGGAGCGGGGATACGCCGCCAAATATGACAGGTGACCGTGTATGGCAGTGGAAATATCAGATACTGATTATCGTGGTGTCTGCGGCGGTGGCGGTAGCGGTTACTCTGATCGTGGAAATTCCTGCGGCCCGATATCTGCTGAAAGACAGGGACAGCCATAAGGAAGAAGGAAAACAGCATGACAGGATATGAACATATTGAGCACACGTTTGCACCGGTGTACGATGCGGATTCGCTGGTGCTGATCCTGGGGACATTGCCCTCTGTGAAATCCCGGGAGAACCATTTTTATTACGGACATAAGCAGAACCGTTTCTGGAAAGTGATGGCAGATCTGTGCGGGGAACCGGTGCCGGAGACCATAGAGGAGAAAAAGAAAATGCTGCTGACCCACCATATCGCCATATGGGATGTGATCCAGAGCTGCGATATTAAGGGATCCAGCGACAGTAGCATCCGCAATGTGGAGCCGACGGATATTCGAAGGATTCTGGCGGAATCACAGATCACGCGGATCTATGCCAACGGTAACAAAGCAGGAGAGCTTTATCGAAAATATCAGCTGCCCCTGACCGGCATAGAAGCCACGGTGCTGCCCTCCACCAGCCCGGCCAATGCGGCATGGAGGCTGGAGAGTTTGTGCGAAGTGTGGCGGGAGACGATAGTACTTTTATAATTTTTGAAAAAACGACAAAAAATGAAAGTACTATTGACAATTCATGAAATGTTTTATATAATTTAAAAAAATGATACCAAAGGTATCAAAAACAAAAGGGGATTATCGTATAGAACAGACCGCGCATCTAATAAGGATGTGCGGTCTATTTTTATATATGGCATATAGTAAAATATAATTTAGTAAAACATGATTGACTAAATTATAAATTAGCATTATGATAAGGATGCGGAAATGGAGGGCAAAGATGTTTATTGGAAGAGACAAAGAATTAGACGCATTAGATAGATTATATAAATCAGATAAGTTTGAATTTGTTGTAATATATGGCCGCCGTCGTGTGGGAAAAACTGCTTTGATCAACCATTTTATTGATGATAAAAAGGCAATCTATTTTATGGGTGTTGAGAGCAATGAAAAGCAGAACCTGGAGAATTTTAGTAAAAGTATCATCGAGTTTAGCAGCGGAATTCAGGCAGAGACCTCCTTTTCATCTTATCAGGCTGCACTGGAGTATGTATTTAAACTGGCAGAGAAGGAACGAGTCATACTGGCTATCGATGAATATCCTTATGTAGCAAGAGCGTCCAAGAGCCTTGCGTCTACATTACAGATGCTAATTGATAAGCACAAGGATAATTCCAAATTAATGCTTATTCTGTGTGGATCTTCTATGTCATATATGGAGGATCAGGTCCTTGCGTATAAAGCACCGCTCTATGGAAGAAGAACTGCACAGATGAAGCTTATGCCGTTTGACTTTGCAGAGTGTTGCACGTACTTAAATGGATTATCAGACGAAGATAAGGCATATATATACGGAATCGTGGGCGGAACACCACAGTATCTTCTACAGATGAGTGATAAGTTAAGTGTCGGGGACAATATTAAAAATACGTATCTGAATCCGATGTCATTTTTGTATGAAGAGCCATTAAACCTTCTGAAACAGGAGGTCAGAGAGCCTGCAATTTACAATGCAATTATTACAGCAATTGCAACAGGATATTCCAGAATGTCAGAAATTTCTACAAAAGTTGGAGAAAGTACTACAGTATGCTCCGGGTATCTCAAGAACCTGATTGACCTTGGAATTGTTAAGAAAGAGACACCGTATGGTGAGAAGTCTTCTAAGAAGTCTATCTATTCCATCGAGGATAATATGTTCTATTTCTGGTATCGCTTTATACCGGATAATGCCTCCGTTATTGCAAGGGGAGCAGTGGACCTTGTTTATAAGAGAATTGAAGCACAGCTCAATGACTATATGGGAAAAGTGTTTGAAGAGATTTGCACGCAGTATTTATGGAAACTGCTTCTTGAGGGGGAAATGCCCATTGAATTTGCAGCACTTGGTCGATGGTGGGGGAATGATCCAAGGAAAAAGCAACAGACAGAGATCGATATTATGGGAGAGCAGGATAGTGAATCCGCTATCTTTGCCGAGTGTAAATGGCGAAATGAGAAGGTCGATCTGGATGTGCTGGAAACGCTGGTTGATCGAAGTGGATTGTTCCATTATACGAAGGTGCAGTACTTTTTGTTTTCGAAAACGGGATTCACAAAGGGGTGTGTGGAGAAGGCTCGGAAAATGGGAAATGTAACGTTGGTGAGGTATGAGGATATTGTGAGTTTGAAAAGATAGAAAGGATACTACAAGCATGTTGAAAATATTATTCACCTACCAAGGCGTTCTAACTTTACTATAAATCATACCTTTGTAAATGCTGGTAAGGTACGGCATAATATGGCGGAAAGAAAGGAAATGTTTTGGAAATATTCATAGTAGAGATGAATTACTCACAGATGTGTATTAATACTTTGTTAATAATAAGGAGTGAGACTAGGTGAGTCGAAAACCTATTATAGGAAAATGCAGGCTATGCGGAGAAATTAAAAAGTTAACATTTGAGCATGTACCACCTGAAACAACATTTAATAATTATTCGGTGCGTATTCTTTCTGGCGAAGAGGTTATTAAAAAGGTTGCAGCCCCCAATAACCCACCATGGGATTTTTCAGACACTAAAGGCACAATTCAACAACGGGGGCGTGGTGGATATTATTTATGTGGTGACTGCAATTCTAAGACAGGGCAATGGTATGTGCCGGAATATAGCAAGTTTGTACACATTGTTCATTCTGCCCTGCAAGAGGTGAAGGGAAAAGAATTTGGTGCATTGAGAATTAAAATGAAAGGCATAAAGCCATTATCTATTTTTAAACAGATTATGACTTTATTTTGTGATATCAACGAGGGTATGATGGGAGATAATTCGTTAAAGGATTATTTACTAAATAAAACTTCAACAAATTTTAAACGGGAACGATATCATTTGTATATGCATATACATTCTGGTTCTGTAGAAAGGATGAATGGAATAATGGTTCAATTTGCAAGTGGGGTTGGCTTGATAACATTGTCTGAAATATCAACATATCCTGTGGGTTTTGCACTGTATATTGACAAGCCAGAAGCGTACAATCCAGAGGGCGTTGAAATTACAATATTTTCTCAGTTTAATTATGATGATGAAATAGAATTAGAAATAATAATTCCAAAGTTGGAAAGTAACATATTTTTCTCGGGAGATTATAGGACAAAGGAAGAAATCGAAAATGCAATTCAGGAAAGTAAAGATAACAAATAAAGAGCCCTCTTGTTAGTATGATCTGACAGGAGGGTGTTTTGTTAGAATGTTTAATTGAAGAAAACTATATTGTTTGTAATCAATTATAAGATGAAATTCACAAAAACATATGGCTGGCCTGAAATTTAAAATTCCTGTACACGGTTAAATTCTACCATGCTTTTAAAAGATGCCTCAAATCAAATGACTTTTGAGAAAAAGCGCTAGTTTTCTGCTATAATTATAATAATTCATGATGAAATTTTCTGTTTTTCAGTATAGCAAACAAGCCACTGGAAGGTAGTGTGCGAGACTAAATACCACCACCGGCCGCATGTCCAAGCGGTGGTGGTATTTAAATAAAAAATTAAGATTTTATATATTATGTGTGGAATTGTATTGTAAATGTTGCACAGAAATGCTAAAATTTTATAGGAGGAAGTTGCTTATGAATAAAACAATTTCAATGAGTATTAGAGTTAGTGAGGTTGAGTTGGAGAAATTAAAGCAAGCTGCTCGACTTGAAGCATATGCTTCGTATAGTGAGTTCATTAGACGAACGGCACTTATCGAAGCTGAAAAAGTAATTCAAGAAAAAGGAAGGGAGGATAAGTGAATGGCTAGTGTAAGTGAAGAAAAAACAAAGGGATTAACTGCGGATAAGCTTATGAATATTGAAGGGTATCCTACTGCTCAAAATGTAACAGTAGATGGTGTTACTTGGTTTAAAGAAGATAGTTATAAAAATACTGCTTATCATAAATTATATGAAGTATTTGCAAAAGCTTCAAAAAAGCAGTCAATGAGGTCTAGAGGAACGCCTGATTTTATAGTAACACTTGACAATTCAGAAATAATAGTTGTTATAGAATGTAAGGGTTCGACTGATGATCATATGATGTTTTCTGATCCTGATAAGTATTCAGGTTATGGATATGGACCCAAAGAAGAAACTGAAAAATATGCGGTTAATGGTGCGTTATGGTATGCGTCTTTTTTGAAATCTGATTATGATGTGATTGCGGTGGGGATTTCTGGACAAACACAAGCTGATTGTAAAGTTACGTCTTTTGTTTGGCCTAAAGGTGGTGAAAACACGGATATAAAATTGCTTGAACATGGATATTTAGATTCTACGTTAGTTTCAATTAAGCAATATGAAAAGGACATTGAGGTAGCGCTAGGTAGATTCGCAGCTACAGAAGAAGCTGTAAGGAAAGAACTTCGTCGTTATACATTGGATTGTGCAAATTTTTTGCGCTCAAATGGTATTGAAGATAATTCAAAAGCTGGATTTGTTTCAGCTGTTATTCTTGGTTTGACTAATAAAGAATCAAGATTGTATAAAGATACAAAAAGCACAATAGACAAAAAGAGAGCTACAAAATCAAAGAAAATGCTTTCAGACCCTATTGGTCGTGATGCTGTAAAGATGCTGAAGGGGGCATTGTACGGTGAAGGGGACGAATATGATATGGATTTTGTACCAGGGATATGGGACATTGATAATATTCCAAAGGGTAAGAGAACTTCGCTGAAGAACTTTTACGATGTCTTATTGGGAAAAATCGAATTGACGATGGCGCCAAAGGGAAAAGATAAATATTTTTCTGATGGTGATACAGTCTTGTCGTGTTGCATTTTTTCGTTATATGAGAATGTTATAGAAGTGTTGGAAAAGTATTCGGGTATTGATGTTATGGGAGAGTTCTATACGACTTTTTTGCGCTTTACGAAAGGTAATGCAAAAGAAAAAGGAATTGTTTTAACACCAAAACACATAACTGATTTATTCTGCGATATAGCAGAATATTATTATGATGGAAAGCTGGATGAAAATGTAAAAATAATTGATACATGTTGTGGAACTGGGGCATTTCTTATTTCTGCATTAAATAGAATTAAAACTAATATTCAATACGAATATCAAAGTGATGAGGTTAAAGCTCAAAGATATGAAAAAGCGCGGCGCGATAGCCTAATTGGAGTTGAAAGAGATGCGTCTATGTATGCTTTAGCTTATGCAAATATGAGATTCCATGGCGACGGAAAATCAAATTTATTTAATTGTTCATCTTTACTAATAGATTCTTATGCGCCTGTTGATGAAAGTGGGAAGACATTTGTTGAAGCAGGAAAGGTTTCTTTGAGTGAAGCTTTAAAATCTTTTGGTCCGATTGATATTGGAATGATTAATCCACCATATTCAATGGATAAAAAGGATAATTCCTCAACACAAGAGTATCCTATTGTTAAAAAGATTAATGAGATAATAGATAAGAATAAGAAGCTGAATAAAAAAATAAAGGAACTAAAAAAGAAAACTGATGGTAAAGATTATGCTGATGAAATACAAAATTGTGAACAGGAAGTAAGAGAAAATGAATCTGAACTGTCAAAGCTTGAAAATGAATTTACATCTAGTGGAATGAGAGAAGTGGCTATTCAAAAAGGTCAGGATGAATTAGATTTTATAGCTTCTATGCTACATTATTTAAAAGTTGGTGGAATTGGAATAGCAATAGTACCGATGTCCTGTGCGGGAAATTCAGGAAGTAAATTGAGAGCTGAACTTATGAAGTATCATACTCTTTTGGCATGTATGACTATGCCAAATCAATTGTTTTTCGATAGTCATGTAGGTACGGTTACATGTATTATGGTTTTCAAAGCACATATTCCTCATGATTCTACAAAATCGGTTTTCTTTGGAAGATGGATAGATGATGGGTTTAAGGTTGTCCCGCATAATGGCAGACTTGATACTGGAAAATGGAAAGAAATTAAACAAGAATGGTTGAATCAAATGGATGGGATGGCAGACAAAGACGAAACCAAATGGTTAAGGCGGAGGATTACTCGACTGGATGAAGCTTTGCCAGAGGCATATATTAAAACAGACTATTCAAAATTGACGGATAAAGATTTTGAAAAGACATTGAAAAAATATGCACTTTATAAGTATATGGAAGAAAATGGATTATTGGAGGGATAAAATGGTTTCCAATCAAAAATATAAGCCATTTAATGTTGGAGATATTTTTTTTATCACTAATGGTAAGGGAATTACAAGGCAGGAGATTAAAGATCATCCGGGAGAACTTGCAGCAATACAAAGTGCAGCGACGAATAATGGGATAATGGGATTTATAGATGAAGACTATTGCAGGGAAAGAAATTATAGTTTTACGTTGGAACCTTGTTTGACAGTTGCAAGGACAGGCTCATCAGGCTATGTGACATTTCAAGAACAGGGTTGTTGTGTTGGTGATTCTGCAAAATTATTATTATTAAAAGGTAAGAAAAAAACCAAGAATATATATCTATATTTAAGGACTATTCTTATGGCAAATAAATATCGATATACCTTTGCACGAAAGGTGACAGAAGAGAATTATTTGAATGATATTATCGAATTGCCTATAAATGAAGATGATGAAATTGATTATGAATATATGGAAAATTACATCATGCAGATTAATGGGGATGTGGCTTCTATTCCAGATTATTTTTTGCAAGAAGGATATGAAAAGGCTTGTTGGTATTTAGATACAATTGATCAAGATGATTTTGAAAAAGAATATGCGGGAAAGATTTGCGATGATGAAATAGTATTAGATACTGACAAATGGATAGAATTTCATTTATATGATATTTTTGAAATACATGTAGGCAATAAATTTGATAGAAGTAAAATGAGTATGGGCGCACCAACAGTTAATTTTGTGGGAAGGTCTAGTGAAAACAATGGAGTTACCGCTTTTGTTGATGAGATAGAAGGAACAGAACCATATAAGGAAGGAAATTTAACTGTTGCGTTGGGGGGAGAATATTTGGGGTCTTGCTTTATACAAGATTATCCCTTTTATACAAGTCAAAATGTAAATGTACTAATTCCAAAAGAAGATATAGATATATTTACAAAAATGTTTATTGCTCATTTGGTCAGATATGAAAGTGCAAATAATTATAAGGCATTTGCTAGAGAATTGAATGCACATATAAAAACCGATTTTGTTATCAAATTGCCTGCTACAGTTTTTGGGAAACCTGATTATGAGTTTATGAGTAAATATATCAAGTCTCTTAGTTTTAGTAAGAAATTAGTACAGCAAGATAACAATTTTTGCAATTAGTCTTGATATAGACTGATTTTCTTCGAGGGCAGATTTTCGTGGAAATATATAGGAATTATTCTAATGGTGATTAAACAATATTTGAGATTAATTACGATGAATATGTACAAAAGTAATAATTATGCAATAAAATGTTTTGTGTGAGTGGCACCTCCGAACTTACATGCTAAATTCAGCTCGAATTTCTGCATTAATACATTTCGGAACAGACTACAATAAACTTCAGAAATCCGTGCAAAATAGATTTTTTAAGGTAAATCAAGGAGAAACAAATATGCTAAAAGTCCTTTTTGTTTGCCACGGCAACATCTGTCGTTCCCCCATGGCGGAATTCGTAATGAAAAAATTAGTATCCGATGCCGGACTCACCGCCCGCTTCCAGATTGCCTCCGCGGCCACCAGCACAGAGGAAATCTGGAACGGCATCGGGAATCCGGTGTATCCGCCGGCGAAGGCGGAACTTGCGAGGCATGGGATCTCCTGTGAGGGGAAGCGGGCCCGGCAGGTGACGAGAGCGGATTATGCGGAATATGATTATTTGATTGGTATGGATGGTGCGAATATCCGCAACATGCTGCGGATATTCGGGGGAGATCCGGAGGGGAAAGTAGCGAAGCTACTTTCCTATGCGGGATCGGAACGGGATATTTCGGATCCATGGTATACGGGAGATTTTGGAACGACCTACGATGACGTTCTGGAAGGCTGTACTGCGTTCCTTGAATATTTACAACAAAACAGCAAAATCGACACATGATCTGACACTGCCAATACTGTACATATGACAAATGTGTCATGCCTGAAAAATTCACAGAATCACCACATTTTTCTCACAATTTCTTCGCAGATGACCTTTATCATAAGAGACAGATAAGGGGAAGTAAATATTCACAAGTTTTTTAAGGAATGAATGGAACAGGAGGAATGAGAAGATGAGAAGATGGAATTTACCCCAGGTGAACACAAAAGTAATGTGCGCAGTGTTGGCTGCTGCCATGGTGATGACCGGATTTACAGCATGCGGAGGAACAACATCTGCGGGCACGGAGAGCGCAGCAAGTGAATCGGCAGAACAGGAGGAGACAATCGCACCGGAGGGCACGACGGAACAGAGCACGGTGGAGCAAAGTACGGAAACAGAATCAGGTGAAGAGAAGGTGGAAGCTTATCTCGGTCAGATTACAGCGATTGACGGCAATGTGATCTCCATCGCACTGGCAGAGAAGCCGGAAGCTCCGGAGGGTGAAGCACCTACCGGTGAGGCACCCAGCGGAGAAAAGCCGGATGGTCAGGCTCCCAGCGGTGAGGCACCCACAGGCGAAGCTCCGACCGGTGAGAAACCGGATGGCCAGGCCCCTGATGGCAACGGTAGCGCACCCAACGGAGAAGCTCCCAACGGTCAGAAACCAGAGAAAGACATGTTGGATGAGATGACCTTAACTCTCAGCGGAGATACTATGACTATCACAGTCAATGACGATACGATCATTACGATTGACGGAGAAGATGCCACTCTGGACGAACTTCAGGTAGGCGATACCGTATCCTTCTTCCTGGATGGTGAGACAGTGACTTCATTGAGCGTAGGCGTGCCGGAGTCGACACAGCCTATGCAGGCCCCGGAGCAAAATTAAGCTGACGTAAAAGCATGGTACCGAGAATCTCTGCCATTTCTTCCGGGGACTGGGGATCGGATTCTTTCAGCCAGGTCTCCACGACACCGACACAGCCGGTGATAATGAAGGAGCAGAGATATTCATAATTAGCATCGGATTGCGCACTTTCCAGAACCTGGAGAGTGCGCTTTTCAATCTGATCCTTCAGACGGTTGACGAAAGCCAGATCTCCATGAGGCCCGATCATGACCTTGGCCAGATCCCTGTTTCGGTCCAGAAAACGGAAGAATTCCAACAACGGCCCCTGAGAGGCCAGAGAATTGGTAACGACCGGTTTCTGCTCCATGATTTCATTAAATTCCAGGAACATTTCATCCTCGATTTTATGGAGCATATCGTAGATATCATCATAATGCAGATAAAAGGTTCCGCGGTTGATATCCACCAGTTCGGTCAGCTCCTTGACGGAGATATCCTGAATATCATGGGTTTCTAACATTTTTACCAGCCCCTGTAATAAGAGAGCTCTTGTCTTGCGCACACGGCGATCCATTTTTTCCATAAGACAATCCACCAGCCTTTCCGGGAAAAGAAGAAATCATTACCTATATGTAATACAAATCTGAATTTTTTCTAAAATAATAGACGAACATCGCGAAAATGTCTAAAAATAAACAATCACAAAAAATCTGTAGCTTGCTTTTTCTTCCCCATTATTATATTTTGCATTTGGCAGAAAATCAACACAAGTTCATTAAATGACATTAATACAATTTCTCATCTTTGTAGTAAGTCTTTACAGATGCGGGGAAACATTTTAAACTAGAGGCATACAAAAACAGATACATAAATAAGGGTACAAAGGGAGAAATATATCAGGAGGAAACCATGGCAGACAACACTGAGAAAGACAAAAAAGATAACTCCTTTATGATGAAGCTTGCCACGCTTATTGTGGACAAGCGGAAAGGATTTTATCTGATCTTCATCGTCTTGTGCGTATTTTGCGTATTATCCATGAACAGGGTTAAGGTCAATAATGACCTGACCACATATTTGCCGGACACAACAGAGACCAGAAGGGGACTGGATCTGATGGATTCGGAATTCACGACTTACGGCTCCGCCCGGATCCTGATCTGTAACGTGACGTTTGATGAGGCACAGAAACTGGCAGATCAGGTGGAAGAAATGGATGGTGTCAGCATGTTGGATTTCGATGACACCGAGGATCATTACCATGACATGGAGGCTTTATTGTCTGTCACTTTTGATGAGGAAGCGGACACGGAAGCCACACAACAGCATCTGAATGAAGTACTGGATGCACTGTCCGATTATGATGTCTATTATTCCTCCGATATCGGTCAGGAGGAGCGTGATGCGGATGACTTGAATAATGATATGATTGTCATCCTGCTGTTGGCAGCAGTGGTTATTGTGGCTGTGCTGTTATTTACGTCAACAACCTATGCAGAGATTCCGGTTTATCTGACCACGTTTATCGTGGCAGCTATTTTGAATAAAGGTACGAACTACTGGTTCGGAACCATCAGTTTTGTTACGAACTCCATTGCGGTGGTACTGCAGTTAGGTCTGGCGGTAGACTATGCCATCATTCTGGCCCACCGTTTTATGGAAGAACATGAGGACAAGGATGCCAGAGAGGCTGTGATTGTTGCTTTGAGTAAGGCAATCCCGGAGATTTCCTCCAGTTCCCTGACCACCATCTCCGGTATGGTAGCCATGATGTTCATGCAGTTTAGAATTGGTTATGATATGGGTATCATTCTGGCAAAATCCATTATTTTCAGTATGGTGGCCGTATTCTTCCTGATGCCAGGACTGTTGTTGACCTTTTCCAAGGCCATCGACAACACCCATCACAAGAGCTTCGTTCCGAAGATCACAGCAGTCGGTAAGTTTTGTGTGGCTACCCGCTACATTATACCGCCTATTCTGATCGTAGGTGTTATTATAGCATTTTTCCTGTCCAATAAGGCAAACTACGTGTACGATACCAACACTCTGGAATCCAGTACTATGAGTGATAATAAATTTTCCGTCAGCATGGTAAATAAGGAATTCGGTATGGTGAACCAGTTGGCGGTCATTGTGCCCAACGGTGATTATGAAAAAGAGGCACAGACACTGAAAGCTCTGGAAAAGCTGGATGTGGTGAAATCCTGTCAGGGACTTGGCAATATCGAGGCCATGGACGGCTATATGCTGACGGATAAGCTGACCCCCAGGCAGTTTGCGGAACTGATCGATCTGGATATTGAAGTGGCGGATATGTTGTATTCGGCATATGCACTGGATCAGAGCGATTATGGTGCGCTGGTCAGTGGCGTCAGCGAATACGAAGTTCCGTTTATTGATATGTTCCTGTTCATTTATGATCAGAAAGAAAGCGGCAACATCACACTGGACGATGATCTGGAAGAAACTCTGACGGATGCTTATTCCAAGATCTGTATTGCGAAAGATCAGCTGTTGGGTGAAGACAATTCCCGATTTGTTCTGGAATTAAATGTTCCGTATGAAGGTGAGGAAACTACCGCAGCATTGGATCAGATCCGTAATACTGTGGCGAAGTTTTATAACATAGATGACATTCTGCTGGTCGGTAACGCCACCAGTGATAAGGATCTGGGCGATTCCTTCGCAACGGATAATACGATCATCACGGTGCTGACAGCATTGTTCGTTATGATCATCCTGCTGTTCACCTTCCAGTCCGCCGGTCTGCCGGTACTGTTGGTTGTAACGATTCAGGGTAGTATCTGGATGAACTTCTCATTGCCGTATCTGTTGAATGAAAATGTATATTTCCTGGGATATCTGGTAGTATCTGCGATCCAGATGGGTGCAACGATCGACTACGCTATCGTTATCACCAGCCGTTACATGGATCTGAAGACCTATATGCCGATCAAGGAAGCCGCCATCGAAGCACTGAACCAGGCGTTCCCTACCATTGTTACCAGCGGATCCATGCTGGTATCTGCGGGATTTATTATCAGCTATGTATCTTCCAATGCAGCGGTAGCGGCCATCGGACTGGCTCTTGGTCGTGGTACTCTGACATCTATTTTGTTGGTACTGCTGGCATTGCCGCAGACACTGCTGATCGGAGATATCATTATTCAGAAGACAGCATTTACACTGAAACGGGATCTGGCAAAGCCTTTGCCCTCCGCCGGAAGAATCCGTATGAACGGTCACATCAAGGGTTATGTCAATGGTGTGTTGGAGGGTGATTTCATCGGTGTCATTGATGGTGAGATGGGTGCGGTGGTGCGTCCCAAGGATACCGTGACGATGGAGGAGCGGGACGATGCCCCGGAAGAAAACTATCCCAGACTGGAAGCCCAGGAGCTGCCGGAGGATGAGACAGCCGGACAGAAAGCAACCGGAGCAGATACAGAAGCTGCGGATAAGAAAGCTTCGGATAAAGAAAAAACAGCAGAAAGCGAGGGAACAGAAGATGAACAGTAAGAGATTATTATGTTTCCTGCTGGGAGCAGCATTGATACTGCAGACACCGGCCACCGCCTATGCAGCAGAAACTTTGACCTATGAGCAGTACAGAGGCGGCAGCGGTTATAGCAGCACGATAAAGGAGCAGGATTATGCAGTCATAGAGATCAGCACGGAGGAGGATCTGCGGAAACTGGTGGAGAACTGTGTACTGGACAGTTGGTCCAGAGATAAAAAAGTAGTGCTGCAGAACGACATTGTTCTGAGCATGACAGGTGAACTCAGTATTCCTACGTTTGCAGGAATCTTTGACGGCAGCGGTTTTACTATTTCCAATGTGAAACTGACCGGAGACGGTTCGGCAGTGGGATTGTTCCGCTATGTGCAGGAGGGAGCAAAAGTCCGCAACCTTACGGTCACGGGGGAAGTATCTCCCTCTGGAAGTCAGGATCAGGTCGGCGGTATCGTCGGTGTGAACTATGGCAGCATTGAAAATTGTAAATTTACCGGAAATGTGGTCGGTGATACGGATGTCGGCGGTATTGCCGGAGTCAATGCCGAGAGCGGAGAGATCCGTCGGTGTGAATCCTCCGGAAATGTGATCGGCAATCATTCCGCAGGCGGTATTGTGGGCAACAACCACGGTATTCTGAATAACTGCAGCAACAATGGCAATATCAATACGTACAGCACGGAAGTGACTTATGATCTGGAAGATATCACCATGGACAATCTGGAGCAGATCAACAGTACCTCCAATGTGGCAGCTCATACGGACACCGGCGGTATCGCAGGTATTTCGGATGGTAAGATTTATTATTGCTCCAATTCCGGGGCCATCGGCTACCAGCACGTAGGCTACAATACCGGAGGTATCGTAGGCAGACTGCATCAGGGCTATCTGCAGAACTGCACCAACACCGGATATGTGCAGGGCAGAAAAGATGTGGGCGGTATCGTGGGTCAGATGGAGCCGTTCCTGGAAGTCCAGTATCTCAGTGACAAGCTGAAGGAACTGGATACGGAGACAGACAAATTCCTGGATATGTTGGATGCCACCCAGAAAGATGTGAGCAGCTATAGCAAACAGGCATCCAGTATTGCCAAGAGTATCAGTTCGAACCTGAAAGATGCCAACAATGCGGGAAGTTCTCTGACCGGGACCGCTCATGATCTGTGGTATATTTACAATCAGGAGCTGAACGGCGTCAGCAACGATCTGAAAGTCCTGAATGACGATCTGAACAAGCAGGCGGATAATGACAAGAATAACGGCAACAGTCATGACGTTACCATCAGTGGAAATGATATTTGGAATGGTAACTGGGGTGGCGATGGCGATCATGACGTCAGTGGAGGAAACATTACCATCACCGTACCGAACGATACGGAGAGCTATAAATCGGCACTGAAAAAATTCGGAGAGAATGCCACCAAGCATCTGGATAACATGACGAATGCTTCCACGGATCGCAGTGGCGGTATCAAAGATAATCTGGATACACTGAATGACAGGCTCGACAAGGCTTTTGACCAGTTGGGTCAGTTGGGGGATGTACTGGAAGCAGGGACAGACAGCACCAGTGCCCACATGGATGAGCTGATGGATCAGGCCAGAGTTCTGCGGAATCTGGTCAGCGAAATCCGGGATGATCTCTTCCGGTATGAAGGAATTTCTGTAGAAGATACTTCGGATGAGTCAGCCAGCAAGGAAGAGGTGAACCCCGGAGATCCCGATGCGGAGGATGACACCGCAGAACCGGAAGGAACCGAAGAAGCGCGCTATGATACCTCCAGCTTCCAGAAGGGAAAGGTCACCTTATGTGTGAACCGCGGTACGGTGGAAGCCGATACGAATGTGGGCGGTATCGTTGGACAGGTGGCAACGGAATACGATTTTGACCCTGAGGACGATATCACTTTAACCGGAACGGAGAGTTTCGATGTGGAGCAGACGGTCAAGGCAGTCATCAGAGACAGCCGCAACCTTGGAGACGTGACCGGTAAAAAAGACTATGTCGGCGGTGTGGTCGGTAAAGCAGAATATGGCGCAGTCATTTCCTGTGAGTCTTATGCACCCGTAGAGAGTACCGGAGGCAGCTATGTGGGAGGAATTGCCGGATCTGCCAGCTATGCGATCCGCAGCTGTTACAGCATGGGCAGGATCACCGGTAAAAATAATATCGGAGGTATTGCCGGAGAAGGCTGTGATATTTTCTACAGCTATGCGTACAATGATCTGGATATGTCCGGCGAAGGCCAGGGCAGCATTGCCGGAAAAGTCAGTGATGATGGAACTCTGTATGGCAACTATTATGTGGAAGGCGGAGCCGGTGGCGTAGACGGCATTGGCTATCAGGGCGGTGCTACCCCGTTGTCCTACCAGGAATTCTGCAGCAAAGACGTTCCGGACGCTTTCTCACAGTTTACCATTACCTTCCAGGCGGATGGTGTAGAAGTGGCTTCCTATAAATGCGGTTACGGGGATTATCTGTCGGCAGACCAGATTCCGGAAGTACCGGAGAAGGATGGCTATTACGGTGTATGGCCGGATTATGATTTCAGTGATATTACCGGTAATAAAGTGCTGGAAGCAGAGTATGAGGAATGGACCGCATCCATTGCTTCCGCAGAGAAAAACGATAACAATAAGGCACTGGTTATGGCAGAAGGCAACTTCTATCCCAATGCAGCATTGCATCTGCAGGTAGAGGGAAATACTTATACAGTATCCATGACCAATTCCATGGAAGAGGATGCACCGGACTATACCGGAGAAGCAACCTTGCGTGTCTACTGTGAGGATGCGGATAACACTGTCATAGAGGTAGCACAGGATGGAGAGTACACGGAAGTGGAATCCACTGTGATCGGCAGCTATAGACAGTTTACCATGGAAGTGCCCGGCAGCTTCCGCACGGTAGAGGTCGAGGGCAGTCATACACTGCTGATCGTACTTTGCATCGTCGGTGGTGCAGTCGTGATCCTGTTGATCGTATTGTTAGGGAAAAAAGCGGCAAAACGCCGGAAGACGCGCAAGGCGGCAAAACGTGACCGGAAAGCCGGAAAAGCTGACGAGGACCAGAGTGGCAAAACAGACGCAGCAGAAGATGCCGGACAGACGGCTGACGCAGAGGAATAACAATGATTCAGGCAGTTTTATTTGACATGGACGGTACGCTGATCGATACCGAAAAATATTACCGTATTTTCTGGCCGAAGGCACTGGCAGCCTGTGGGTATACCATGACAGATGAGCAGGCACTTACGATGCGCAGTCTGGGACGCCCCTTTGCCCCAAGACAGCTCAAGGACTGGTACGGTGAAGATTTTGACTATTATGTGGTGCGTGACAAACGAAAAGAGATGATGGAAGAAACACTGGACCGGGATGGCATCAAATGCAAGCCCGGTGCCGTGGAGCTTCTGGAAGATCTGAAAAAAAGGCATATCACCGCAGCGGTTGCCACAGCGACGGATCTGGAGCGGACAGAAAAATATCTGGCGATGGCAGGACTTCGACCGTATTTTGAGAAACTGATTTCGGCCACTATGGTAGCAGAAGGTAAGCCGTCCCCGGATATTTATCTCTATGCCTGCAGGCAGCTGGGACTGGCACCGGAAGAGTGCATAGCCGTGGAGGATTCTCCCAACGGAGTCATGAGTGCTTACCGCGCCGGCTGTAAGGTCGTGATGGTGCCGGATCAGACACAGCCGGATGAAAAATTAAAAAAATGTCTGTACGCCTGCGTACCGACCCTGGCAGATATCAGCCACCTCATTTAGAGGTGGCTATATTTGTCATAGTAGCTTGATTTTTGTATTCCAGTGTGTTATTATTTTAACGATTAGAGTGACTATTCGGAAGACAATGAAATCAAGCGGGACTGCTTTGTCATGCTTGCATGTAAAAAGCAGTTTTGCTTGATTTTAGGTGACTCGAATAGAGTCACCGCCACACATATGAGCAAAAATAGCTGCGCAGCAGCGAAAGCACGATTTATCGTGCGATTTTGCGAATAATGTGTGGAATGTATTCATACTTGGAGCCCACGAGGGGCGGAAAGGAATGGAAGAAAATGAATTTTGATGACATCGTAGCAAAAGTAAAAGAGTGTGGGAAGAAGACCGTCGCAGTCTCCGTTGCACAGGACAGTGCAGTACTGGAAGCTGTACATGAGGCCAAGAGACTGGGCATTGCAGATGCAATCCTGGTAGGTGATGAGGCAAAGATCCGTGAGATTGCAGCTGGACTGAATATGGACCTCTCCGATTATGAGATCATCAATGAGCCGGATATGATCGAAGCTTCCCTGAAAGCTGTAAAGCTGGCACATGACGGCCGTGCAGATATGTATATGAAGGGCCTGATCGACTCCAAGAACTTCTTAAAGAGCGTACTGAACAAAGAAGTAGGCCTTCGTACCGGTGGAACCCTGTCTCATGTATGTGTATTTGAGATTCCCGGCATTGACAGACTTCTGTTCCTGACCGATGTTGCATTCATGACCTATCCTACACTGGAGGAGAAGGTTCAGATCATCAAGAACACCATTCCGGTATGTAATGCCTGCGGCGTTGCAGAGCCTAAGGTAGCACCTTTAGCAGCAGTTGAGGTTGTAAATCCCAAGATGCCCGTTACCGTAGATGCGGCAGAACTGACTAAGATGTGTGAAGAAGGACAGATCCCCGGCTGTATCGTAGACGGCCCGCTGTCTCTTGACCTGGCGATCGATCCCGAGGCAGCCAAGCATAAGGGAGCTACCGACCGTAAGATCCAGGGTGATGCAGATGTATTGCTGTTCCCGGATATCCATGCCGGCAACCTGGTATACAAAGCAATCGTACATATGGTAAAAGTAAAGAACGGATGCATCCTGACCGGTACCAAGGTACCCGTAGTCCTGACCAGCCGTTCCGATACCTTCGAGACCAAGGTATACTCCCTGGCACTGGCTGCAGTTGTAGCAGAAGAGATGCAAAAGAATCAGAAATAAGCTATGGATATCGTGATCGAAGCCGCTGTGGAAGCTGCGGGAGAACTGCTGTCGGCAGGTATAGATGCTGTAGTGGACAAAGCGGTAAAGCATAAGAGCGAATATAAGAGTGAATATAGGAGGAAACACACAATGGCAATCAAGAGTCTGATCATCAACCCCGGTTCCACCTCAACCAAGATCGGTGTATTTGAGGATGAGAACTTATTATTTGAAGAAACCCTGAGACATTCTACCGAGGAGATCTCCAAATACGATACTATTTTCGAACAGAAGGATTTCCGTAAGAAGATCATTACCGATCTGCTGGCAGAGAAGAACTGCGATCTGAAGAGCTTCAACGTGATCGTAGGACGTGGCGGTCTGTTAAAGCCCATCCCCAGTGGTACCTATGCGGTAACCGATGATCTGCTGGAGGATTTAAAAGTAGGTGTACAGGGTCAGCATGCTTCTAACTTAGGCGGTATTCTGGCAAGAGAGATTGGTGATGAGATTGGCGTTCCCTCTTACATCGTAGACCCCGTTGTAGTAGATGAGCTGATGCCCATCGCAAGATATTCCGGTCTGGAAGAGATCCCCAGAGGAAGTATCTTCCATGCCCTGAACCAGAAGGCAGTTGCCAAGAGATATGCAAAAGAGGCCGGCAAGCCTTATGAGTCCTTACGTCTGGTAGTCGTGCACATGGGCGGCGGTGTATCCGTAGGCGCACATGAGGACGGCAAGGTTGTAGACGTATTCAGTGCATTTGACGGCGATGGTGCATTCTCTCCGGAGCGTGCAGGCGGTGTGCCTTGTGCAGCACTGGTAAAAATGTGCTTCTCCGGAAAATATACCGAGAAGGAGATCAGTGCAAAGCTGATCGGCAAGGGCGGCCTGAATTCTTACCTGGGTACCAACGATATGCGTGAAGTTACCAAGCGTGCCAATGAAGGCGATGCCAAGGCAGCGGAGGTGAAGCAGGCATTCCTGTTACAGGTAGCCAAAGACATCGGTGCTATGGCCTGTGTGCTGAACGGCAAGGTAGACCAGATCGTTATCACCGGAGGCATTGCATATGGTGAGGATGTAGTGGCTAAGCTGAAAGAGAGATGCGGCTGGATCGCTCCTGTGACCGTATATCCCGGTGAGGACGAGCTGTTAGCTCTGGCTCAGGGCGCTCTGCGTGTCATGAACGGCGAAGAACAGGTGAAGCAGTACTAATTTAGAGTAAAATATAGAACTCCCGGTGGAATGATTCCATCGGGAGTTTTTTACTTTAGGGAATAGACTTTCTGTCAGCATTATGATTTTAACTAAAAATCAGCTTTGACAGAATCCCCAGTACCAGCATGTGTACCGGATAAAAGGCATAGCAGGCAAGCTGGATCTTGCGGTTATGCGCGCCCTGGCGTCCATGGTAGCACCACAGAAGCGGCAGACACAACAGCGCCAGTCCCTGTTCTGAAATCTCGAAGGCATGACCGAAAAGCTGTAATGGAATCTGCATTCCTGCCAACAGCATGACATTGATCCAGTAGAGCCCGGCAAACTGTCCGGCAAGCTGCCACCATTTTTTCCCATGGAAGAGATAGAATACGATAACAGTCAGAACGCCTTCCCCGTAATAGTCGAACATGAGGAGGGTTGCCAGCACGTAGCCCACTGCAGATAGCAGCAGGATCGACGGAATCCACAGCCAGACCGGACATTTTTTCCGTAGGGTATCTATTGCCCAGATACACAGGAAGCCTGTGAGCAGTGTCCAGATCACGTTCTGATGAAACGGGTAGAATAACAGCCCACTGTACATCAGATTGATGGGAAGCTCAGAAAGAATGGCCAGAAGAAGCAGGCGCATGCAATATTTTTTCTTATCATGGGTATGGAAGAAGCCTTCCACCAGGAAAAAGGCGAACATGGGAAATGCCAGTCTGCCGATGCCGGTCAGCCACCAGGCATCTCCGGCGAGGGTAGCCCACAGATGATCACAGAACATGAACGCCATAGCGAGGATATGCAGCGTCAGAGCACTGAGATCCGGTGGGAAAATAGAATAATGGGATACTTTGTTTTGCAAAATAAAACTCCTTTCAAAATTCCTTACGGAAGGATATAGTTGCATTATATCTTGTTTATGCGCTATAGTAAATATATCTGTGAAAGAGTATATGAAATTCCAATGATGGCTTACCCGGCATTTATATGCCGCAAAGCCTGTCGGGCGCACAGATATTGACAGAAAAAACAAAATGCAGCACAGGAGGAATACAATGCGTCGTAACGATCGTGAGATTACAGAATTTTCGGAAATGACAGATGTCATGAAGAGGTGTGATGTGTGCAGACTTGCACTGAATGATGAGGATGGCTATCCGTATCTTCTGCCGTTGAATTTCGGAATGGAAGAGACGGACGGCAGAGTGACACTCTATTTTCACGGGGCAAAAGAAGGAAAAAAATATGACTTGATCCGTAAGGATGTCAGGGCAAGCTTCGAGATGGATTGCTCCCACAGACTGGTGCTGTCGGAGAAGGAAGACGGCTGTCAGTGCACCATGGAATACGAGAGCGTGATCGGTCAGGGAACTATAGAGATCCTGTCGGATGCGGAAAAACAGAAAGCATTGAATCTTCTGATGAAGCAGTACTATCCTGACAGAACGGAGAATTTCGTATTCCGACCGGAAGTCGTAGCCATGACGGAGATATTCTGCCTGAAAGTGGAGCATATGACGGGGAAGAAACGTTTCAAAAAGTCGTAGAAGATATCATCTATTGATATCCCCGCGGGATGGGGCAGCAGGAAGTCTGAGATAGAAAAGAGAGGATGAGGGACAACAATGTATACAGATGGACAGATCTATATGGGCCTGGCAGATGGCCAGCGTGTGAATATGCAGCTGAATATGAGTAACCGTCATGGACTGATCGCGGGAGCCAGCGGCACCGGCAAGACGATTACTATGAAGGCTATGGCAGAATCTTTTTCAGACGCGGGAGTTCCGGTATTTTTGTGTGATGTGAAGGGGGATGTCTCCGGCATTGCCACAGCGGGTGTGGCTTCGGAATCCATGGACAGGAGGATTGATAAATTCGGTATCCGCAACAGTTTTTCCTATAAGGCTTATCCGGTCTGCTTCTGGGACATCTATCAGGAGAACGGCCATCCGGTGAGAGCCACCATCTCCGATATGGGACCGGAGCTTTTATCTCGTATTCTGGGGCTCACCGCTGCGCAGGAAGGTGTATTGAATATTGTCTTCCGGATCGCGGATGACAAGGGACTTTTATTGATCGACTTAAAGGATCTGCGTATTCTGCTGAATTATGTGGCAGAACACAAGGATGACTATCTGACCACCTACGGAAGTATCTCCAAGCAGTCCGTGGGCGGTATTCTGCGGGCGTTACTGCCTCTGGAGAATCAGGGCGGAGATCTCTTTTTCGGAGAACCGGATCTGGATATTTATGACTGGATGCGTACGGATGTGTACGGCAAGGGTATCGTCAACGTACTGAATTGTGTAAAGCTGGTGCAGAATCCCACACTGTATGCCAGCTTCCTGTTATGGATGATGTCAGAATTATTCCAGAAGCTTCCCGAGGCGGGAGATCTGGAAAAGCCGAAGCTGGTATTTTTCTTCGATGAGGCACACCTGTTGTTTGCTGATGCACCGAAGATACTGGTGCAGAAGATCGAGCAGGTGGTGAAGCTGATCCGCTCCAAGGGTGTGGGCATCTATTTCGTGACCCAGAGCCCCAGTGATATCCCCGATTCCGTACTGGCACAGTTAAGCAACCGGGTACAGCATGCCCTCCGGGCGTACACTCCGGCGGAGCAGAAAGCTGTCCGGGCAGCAGCACAGTCCCTGCGGGCCAATCCTGCCTTTAAGGCAGAAGAAGTCATCATGGAACTGGGCGTAGGTGAGGCACTGACTTCCTTTCTGGATGAGAACGGCGTGCCCGGCATCGCCCAGCGTACCTCCATCATCTGCCCCCAGAGCTTTATGGGACCTGTGGATGAGACGGAGCGCAGGAATCTGATGGCGAGAGACGGCATGGGACGCTACGATGAGGCGGTGGACAATATTTCTGCCTACGAAGTGTTGACAGATACCATGGAGCATGAGGCGAAAGCGGCGCAGCTGGCAGCAGAGCGGGCACAGCTGGAGAAGGATAAGGAAGCTCTGGCAAAGCAGCAGGCCAAGCTACAGGAATCCGCCGTAAAGCAGAAACAGAAGGAATGGGAAGCCGCACAGAAAAAGAAGGAAAAGGCAGCGGAACGTCGACAGGCCCAGATCGAACGCCAGCTGATCAACACCGGTGCCCAGGTCATCAAGAGAGGAATTTTGAGTACACTGTTTGGAAAGTAATTAGGAATAAAATTCTTTTGATGCTTATTCTGCCATCGTCAGCGGACGGAAAGATTATGCAAAACGATGGAAATGCTAGAATAACTGGAACCAGAGAAAGTGTCCGCCAAAGATCAGCCAGAGGACGGACAGAACCGACAGCAGGATACAGACGATGGTCTCCGCCGGCTGCCGGGGGCGTCTGCAAAGTAACGGCGGTAGAGCGATGGCAAGCAGAAGGATCGGAATCCCGTACCGGAAAAGCATAAGCCCGATGGCAAAGGCACCCAAAGCCAGGGTGAAGAGTGCTTCGTCTAAATTTGCTTCATTTTGTATAAATAAGAACGCACCAGTAAAGAAGAGAAACGCAAGAAGGATCACGGAAAAAATACTAAGACAGAGGATGCGAAGCCATTTCGCGGCTCTGTCTTTTTTCTGTTGTCTTACCTCGGTGATGACATCGCTCAGGAGTGTATTGGTGTCAGCAGAGGGCAGGGCAATCCGCTCACCGCGACAAAGCTCTTCAACCGATACCGACAGCGCAGCCGCCAGATCGTCCAACAGAGAAATGTCGGGGTAAGCATTGCCCGTTTCCCTTAATTAAAGATATTGTTGGGTAAAAAAGAAAGGTCAGTCGATT